>Ga0123342_1010775_pt1 | contig 10305 bp, 10 predicted proteins | sample Turbeawhitnodule_FD_89960 | JGI IMG/M metagenome (GOLD analysis project Ga0123342, IMG submission 89960) | Root nodule microbial communities of legume samples collected from Mexico - Turtle bean Mexico white nodule | ecosystem: Host-associated > Plants > Roots > Nodule | place: Mexico: Nepantla... | reverse complement strand
TGATCAATTTAGGCTGAGCTTTTCTTCTGAGACGGGTCTGGTAGTTTGGAACACAATCTGGGTAGGGGTGGTTAGTGAAATTTGGAGTCACAGGAATCGCTTAATTTTCAAAGGAGGAGTGGCAGATGTATCTGAAGTTTTTGCATTGGTACAAGTAAAGGTGTGGTCCTGGGTGTCTACAAATTCTCGGTCAGTTTCCTTCTCCTATTCTGATTGAAGATTTGGAATAAAGAAGAATGATTTGAGCTAAAAAGAGAAAGTTGGACAATCCCATAATAGAGAAAAGTGTCGCAAAATCCAATTTTGCAATAGGAGTATCTTGCTCAAGCGAGATATTCTCACTTGAGCGATAATGCTCCAATAACATTTTTGGAAATCACTGCCTTTCTCGCTCAAGCGAGAATGCGTCAGACAAATTGGGCCTCTTTTTATGTTTCATCACTTAGTCCATCAGCGCAACACAGGAAGCCACCTAACCCTAGTAAATTAGGTTAAATATGGGGCTAGAGGGTCAACCCTAAGTGTCATATTGAGAGAAAAACACCATTATGTGAATTGTAACCCAATTGGGAGAATGGAAGGTGCTAGAAGTATGCATGGCTAATTCTACCCTTTGGGATTTTGGGATTGGGAGTAATCTGCTCGAACTCTTATGTATTGAGGTGATATCTTATATATTAAAATATTCAGTTCTTAATTGATTATTGGTATTGTTTTACTTCTAAATTTTTGTGACAAATTGAGAATCTTAAATCTGACTGAGAGGTATTTTTAGGGTTTGGACCTAAACAACAATACTTAACATATTTGAGTGCTAGAGATAAACTTGAAATGTTAATTGCCATTAACGTCTGAATGTGATTCTAAGTTGTTTTTATAAGTACGTGAGAGATCGATATTGACTTGCTAATCAAAATATATGAGAGTGAGAGAGATGGAACCTAATCCTTTTTTTTTTTCAATTGAAGCAACTAATTCTTTCTATGTTTTCTTATTATCATTACCAACACAATGATTTCATCACTCTTTCTAATTGTTCTGTTTTATATTTTGTTTATTGTTTTACTTTTTGTTTATTTTATTTTGCATATTTGTTTTGTACTAGCCGGACCTCAGACATCGACATTAGAGATCGACATCAAACATTGATATCAGACATCGGTGGTTTGGTCGCGATAATGGGTCACGTAAGCGGGCCCTACAAATAGTAATTAGTTAACACCTAGATATGAGAAAGACCTAAATCACAAGAGGGTCCATGCATGTGGTGTGTATAGTACATTCAGGTCTAGCACAAGTAAGCATTCCCTATAGGCGCCAAGGCCCATGAGCACTAGGGTTTCCAGGGAATGTTGCATGCATGCCACGTGAATAATTAGGGCACCTACATAACAGATGGCCCTGCAGTGCTGGTACATGAGTTGGTACCCTGACAGCCATACTGTTAAGATTTTGTACTCCAAAAGAGGAAAGTCCTGTGCGGCGGCTGCTCTAAGATTGTGCAACACGCAACAGGATGCCTTGCTAGTAACCCTAATTCCACTTAAGGAAAGATCCTCGTGGGACAGGGAAGTTGACCTAGATACAACCTATAAAAAGGGTGGTAAGAACCCTAGAAAAGGTACGCCGTTTCTAAGACTGAAACTGTTTTACATACTTATTGTTTCTTAGCCCAGTACTGACTTGATTGTTGGAGTGCAATCAACAGGTAGGGCCCCCTCTTTTTCAAACGGAGCTAATCTCCAACACCCAGACGTGAACACAGAAACCATCGTGAGAAGGAGGAACCACCACCTGCCTCTGAAGTCAACAGTGGCTGAGTCAATTGGCGATAACATTTGGCGTCCACCTTGGGAAGGAGAAGCCACCACCTGCCTCTGAAGTCAACAGCGGCTGAGTCAACCGGCAAGAACATTTGGCGCCCACCGTGGGGCTCAATAAAACTAGGTCTCACTCACAATCGTGTTGAGAGCCACCCAGCAACATGAGGAATACGAGACAAGGTGCATCTGCACTAAAAGGAGGGTTTGGCTGCCAGCCACAACCGATTCCAAGATGATTTGGCTACGTTGCGAGCGAACAATGAAGAACTACGTAGGGCCAATGAAGAGCTATGTAGAGATTTACAACGCATGGGGGAGCGTACGGATGATAAGCGAAATCTGCCCATACCAGTTAAGGCTCGCCCCATGCCCTTTTCCCAGGCAATCATGGACACTGTGATACCAACCAGTTTCATGGTTCCAAAAATCACCTTCACAGGTGTAGAAGACCCGGAGGCCCACATCATAGCCTTCCACACTTAGATGATGATCTCGGGAGGCACCAACGCCATGCACTGTAAGCTGTTCATGGGAACATTCTCAGGCACGGCGTTGGACTGGTTCATCAGTCTCCCTGATGGACACATCACCTCATTTGATCAATTCTCAGCATTGTTAAAGGAGCCATCATCAACCAGGATCCCCCTCTTGTCTCTTTCGATCTCTTCGACTTAAAGCAACATCAAGGAGAGCCTTTGAAAAAAAATTTAAACAAGTTTGGGGCCCTGGTGGTGAAGTTACACACCAAGGACAAAGCTATAATGGTTCACGCCTTCGGGCGAGGTGTGCTACTAGGACCTTTCAGTGATTCCTTGATAAGGTGTCGCCCGAAGACGTTTTGCGAGATCCGTCGTCGAGCTGTAGCCCACAACGATCTAGTGGTGATCTCAGTGGTAACGACATGAAGGAGAGTACATAGAGTCCTCGTCGATTAGGGGAGCTCGGTAGATGTGATGTTTTGGTCAACTTTCAATAAGCTCCAGCTGTCGACCAATCAATTGAGACCTTATGACGGTTGCCTATACGGTTTCGCTAGGGACAATGTGGAGGTGTGAGGGCACATAGAGCTAAGGACAACTTTCACAGACGGCACCGCATCACGCACAGTTAACATAAGGTACCTTGTTGTCAATGCCCCTTCAGCTTTCAAAATCCTTCTGGGTAGACCTGCCCTAAACAGAACAAGGGCAGTAGCCTCGACGAGGCATATGAAGATGAAGCTACCCTCCCTTGAGGGAACCGTGATAATAATCAAGTTTGACCAGAAGGCGGCAAAGAAGTGCTATGAGAATAGCCTGAAGAGAAAGAGAGGGGTGTGCACCGTGACCAACCAACCTCCAAGGGAGGAGGGGGTCACCCGAGTAGAGATCGCCCGGGAAGATCCACCCGAACCTGCAGAGGAGGTGCCTGAAGGGGAGATCAGGGGTAAAAAGTTCAAGCTCAGAAAATCTCTAAGTCAAGAAGTGCAAGACCAGATTGTCGAGGTAATAGCACGACACCTGGATGCCTTCGCGTGCTCTGCCTCAGACATGCCTGCCATCGACCCAGATTTCTTGTGCCATCGCCTCACCATGGACCCTCAAGTTCGACCAGTGCGCCAGAGACGAAGAAAGTTTAATGAAGAGAGGCAATTGGTCATCAGGCAAGAGACCAAGAAGTAGTTGGATACTGGACACATAAGGGAAATCCAATATCCCGAATGGCTAGCCAACGTGGTATTGGTCAAAAAGGCCAATGGTAAGTGGAGGATGTGCGTCGACTTCACATATTTGAATAAACTTGCCCGAAGGACTCATACCCACTGCCCACTATCGACGCCTTGGTAGACAGCGTGTCAGGCTACAAGTTTCTCAGCTTCCTGGATACTTTCTCTGGATATAACCAGATTCGGATGCATCCTAGGGACGAGTGCAAGATGGAATTCATAACTGAACTCTCCTATTACTGTTATAAGGTGATGCCTTTTGGGCTCAAGAATGCAGGTTCAACCTACCAAAGGTTGATGGATAGAGTGTTCGCTCCCATGATAGGGCGAAACGTCTAGGCGTATGTGGAAGACATGGTGGTCACCTCCCAGGTGAAGGACTAACACATTGCTGATTTGGAGGAGCTATTCACCACGATAGCCTAGTACAGATTGAAGCTAAACCCTGAAAAATGTATGTTTGGGGTAGAGGCAGGAAAATTCTTAGGGTTCCTACTCACTAAGCGTGGGATAGAGGCAAACCCCGAGAAGTGCACTGCGATTATAGCCATGAGAAGTCCGATCTCAATGAAAGAAGTGCAATAGTTGACAGGGAAAATGGCCGCTTTGTCCCGATTTGTATCGGCGGGAGGGGATAGAGGACATCCCTATTTCCAGTGTTTGAAGAGAAACAACAGGTTCGTATGGACCAAGGAGTGTGAAGAATCGTTTCTCAAGTTAAAGGAATACCTAGCCAGCCCCCAAGTACTGTGCAAGCCACTGCTAGGTACCCCCACTCCGTTTGAACTTCGCTATTACAGAGCCGGCGATAAGTTCTGTCCTCGTCCAGGAGCATGATCACGTGCAAAAGCCCATATACTTTGTCAACAAAGTTTTGCATGGGCCTGAGGTGAGATACCAGGCCATAGAAAAGGCAGTCCTAGCGATAGTGTTCTCAACGCAAAGGCTCCACCACTACTTCCAAAGTTTCACTGTTATAGTGATGACAGACCTCCCTATTCGCAAAGTCTTACGAAATCCCGATGTGGCAGGGCGGATGGTGTGTTGGGCGGTTGAGTTATCAGAGTTGGATATACAGTACGAACCAAGAGGAACTATCAAAGGCCATGTTTATGCTAACTTTGTAGTAGAACTATCCTCGACATCCACACATCAAGCATAAGCAGACTTCAGACGGGTCCTCTCCGTGGACGGGTCCTCCAACCAACAGGGTCGCGGGGCTGGCGTCATTTTGGAAGGACCAAATGGGTTGTTGATCGAGCAGGCCCTACGATTTGCCTTCAAGGCTAGTAACAACCAAGCTGAATATGAGGCCTTGATCCCAGGAATGTTACTAGCCAAGGAGATGGGTGCTAAGAGTTTGTTGGCGAAGAGTGATTCCCTGTTAGTAACAGGGCAGGTTACGGGAGAATACCAGGCCAAGGACCCTCAGATGGCCGCATACCTATAGTATGTCAAGATCTTGAAAGAGACTTTTGTGGTGTTCGAACTAGTACACGTCCCTAGAGAGCAGAATGCCTGATCTGACTTTCTAGCAAAGCTCGCCAGTTCAGGCAAGGGGGGCAGATAGAGGACAGTCATACATGAGACCCTGAGGACACCTCAAACCAACACAAATTGTACAACATAAGTCTAGCAAGTAAGCACCTCAGAAGGCGTTAAGAGAAGTCACCGGTAGCTGACCCAAGAAATGTTGAAAACGCCAGAATAAGCGCATACAACTTATCAAGGGAAGAGTCATTGCACGTTTGCCTAGTTGAAGAAGGCGAAACCTGAATGACACCCTACAGACACTACTATGTACTTCATGTGGAAGAACATAGTATGTCGTCTTGGAATCCCAAAGCGCTTGGTGTCCGATAATGGCACCCAGTTTGCAAGACAATAGTTGGGCAAACTGTGCACAAAGCTCGGAATAAAGCAGATGTTTGCATCAGTTGAGCACTCCGAGACGAATGGGCAGGTCGAGTCTGCCAACTGAGTTCTGCTCAGGGGTCTAAAGAGAAGACTGGAAAAAGCCAAGGGAACTTGGGCAGACGAGGTTCCTAGAATTGTGTGGGCCTACAACACCACTCCCTAGTCCACCAACAAGGAAACACCTTTTAGTTTGGTGTATGGATCGGACGAGATGATCCCCGTGGAAATTTATGAGAGTTCACCATGCTCCCAGAACTTCGTGGCTGAAGAATCCAACAAAGAAAGAAAGGTGAAAAATCCCTTGCCTTTATACGCCAAGGTTGAGAATAGTATGGTTCCAAAGAAAGTGAACCTCTCCCTTTCCTTTATACGCCAAGGTCGAGAACAGTATGGTTCCAAAGAAAGTGAACCTCTCCCTTGCCTTTATACGCCAAGGTCGAGAACAGTATGGTTCTAAAGAAAGTAAACCTCTCCCTTGCCTTTATATGCCAAGGTTGAGAACAATATGGTTCCAAAGAAAGTGAACTTCTCCATTGCCTTTATACGCCAAGGTCGAGAACAGTATGGTTCCAAAGAAAGTGAACCTCTCCCTTGCCTTTATACGCCAAGGTCGAGAATAGTATGGTTCCAAAGAAAGTGACCTCTCCCTTGCCTTTATATGCCAAGGTCGAGAATAGTATGGCTCCAAAGAAAGTGAACCTCTCCCTTGCCTTTATACGCCAAGGTCGAGATCAATAAAGTGAACCTCTCCCTTGCCTTTGTAAGTCAAGGTTGAGAACAGTATGGTTCCCAGAAAAAGTGAACCTCTCCCTTGCCTTTATACGCCAAGGTCGAGAACGGTAAGGTTCCAAGTAAAGCGAACCTCTCCCTGGCCTTTACACGCCCAAGCCGAGAATAGCATGGTTCAAAATGAGACATCTCCCTTGTCCTTATGCGCCAAGGTCGAGAACAACGAGTAAACTTATTCCTTGTCTTTGTATGTCAAAGGTAAGACCAGCTAGAGTTCGAGCAAACATCTCCTCAAGCCCTATGTGTAAAAAATCGAGAAAGGTAAAGTTCAAGCGGGTTGGTAAAGGAGCGTGCTACTTAGGTAAGGACGAACACCAAAGCGCTGTTAGTTGACAAAACCATTCCAAGGCAGGCAAGATAGCTGACAGCGAATACAAAAGACAAGTTGAAAGAAGAAAAGATCTCATAAATAAAAATACATGTACAGAGTCATCAATTGTTCAGCGGGTTACAAAATAAAGACAAGAAGAGTCATCACCGCTATTCGGCATTTACCAGCTGCCTATTAGCAATTGTCTTAGTTAGCCCAGTTTGGGAAAGATCCATCCCAGGATGCACACAGGAAACCTTGGCCATGGCATCCTCAAACCCTGCTACATAAGACTCTGCAGCGTCTCAGGTCAGCTCATCTTTGGCTTGGAGGAATTGCTCATCCTTCTGAATCGATTCCTCTTCTAGCTTGGCCAATCTCTCCTTCAGTTGGGCCACCTCCTCGTCCCTGCTACCAAGCTTCTCCGTCAAGCCATCCATCACATCCCGAAGATCGGTGTTCCTGGCATAGATCCTCATAGTCTCTTAGGACTTCTCGAACAAGAGCTTTTTGGTCTCTTAATCAGACTTGCGAAGTTCCGTCATCTCCAAGAACATGCCAGTCTCACGACGTTTGAGTTCTTTGACTTGGAGGGCATCTTGGCTAGCTGCTTCCTTTAACTTATACATCTTGGATAGGAGAAGGCTGGATCCAACCAGAGTCTCCCCAAGGTGCCTCGAAATATGATCCAATAGGGGGTCATCCTCCAAGTTCCTCAGCCTCTCCTGGGTCTGGAAGGATTGTAGAGCCTGCTGTAGGAAGGCGGGCAGATCAGCAAAGGGCTCACCACGGTCACCCCCTGAAGCACTCTCCCCTCTACCTTCCTACACCACGATGTCACGGGGAGAGGAGGTACTAGGGGGCACTCTCTATAGAAAGGGGCTTGTTCATCTAAGCCCGATGGCATGGGGACAGCAACATCGGCCTTGCGTTTCCTTCTGAATACGAGGTCAGAGCAAGTATCCTCATCCTCAGAGGGAGCAACCTCGGCTACTTCAGCCACTCCCTTGAGCCTTTTGCCTTTGGTAGAGGGGCCAAGAGCAGAGGGACCTGGTGCAGCCTTCATTTGAGCCGCCATAGCAGCCAATTGTTTCCTTTTCTCGGCGTTAAGCACCATGCCTGCATAAGGAGATGAAAGAACATAAGAATTTAAATAAGCAGTGCACACAAGCAAGAAAATCACTATCAGGAATAGGGGAAAAGGGGGTACCAATATAAGCCTTAAGGAACTTAGGGCTGTATTCGAGCTTGAGCAGCTCGACAGTACTAAACAACGCTCCTGGGTTGGAGAAGAAATTGCACACCTCTCGTTCTCGTGTGGGTATGTCCTCGAGGCATCTGGGTTTCTTGAGCCCAGGTTCCTTCACCCAGTAAAGGGGAAACCCATCCAAGAGGTTGGGGTCGAATTTGCTGCAACGGATTTTGAAGAACTTCCTTTTGAAGCCCTTGTATGATTGCTGGAAGAGGGTCAACAGTACTCTTCCAGCGACCCCGTTGAAGCTCACCCACAGCTTCTTCCATGGGCTCTTGGCTTCGAAAAAATATAGGAAGACAACCACAGACGGCGTATGGCCAAAGTGGTCGCAGAGGACAAAGAAGGCCCTAACGAATGCCCAGCTGTTGGGCTGTAGTTGGGCAGAGGCCACGTTCACTTCGGTAAGGAGGGCACGCTCGACACTAGTGAGGGGTAGGCGAAGGGTAAATCTCTTAAAGACCATTGAGTAGATGAAACAAAAGGGTCCCTCTGGGTCCGACGACTCATCAGAACAAATAGGTTCACCAATCCTATAGGGCTCGACCTTCACGAATCTATCGTGCTCCTTCCCAAAGACACGAGATTTAGGGTAGTCCTCGTTCTTCTTATAGGTCGCTATACTCGCAAAGGAGGGAGGTTTCCTCTAAAATTTTGTCAGGTGCCCAGCGGTATACAGATTTATAGTCGAGGGGGGAGGAGTTGGGTTTGTTTGAGCCATCTTGAGGAGAGAAGCTAAAAAGAAGAAGGAAAAAGGAGAAAAATGCAAAGTTTAGGGAAGGAAATGTGTGCACTTCAGAAAGAAAAACAGAGAAGTAGAAAAACGAAGAACAACGATCGTAAAATGCGAAAAACATAAATAGTCCCAGAGCAGTTAAAGCATGCCAAAAGTATCGGAATGATAGTACAAAGGCGATGATGAAGTAAAAAAACATACCTTGGAGTGATTATGCTTCGGGGAGTTGAAGTGGGCAAGGGAAGAAGACATAGCGTTTGGAAGGAAGAAATGTTTGGAAAAGCTTAAGAGAAGTAATGAAACAGTAAAAAGAGCGTAAGACTTGAAGGGTTTATTATATAAGAAAAGCGCAAGCGGCAACGAGCCTCGACAGTTGATCTTGTCACATGTACCCTGCTAAAAAAGTATGGTGGAACGTCACCTCAGTGCACTGTGCACGTCCTGTCACTCGTGATGATCAAGAGTGATCAAGAGCTTTGAAAAATCCAAATCCAAGGTGATGGAAGAGGCCCAAGGACAAGTCCAAGTGCAAGCCCAACAAAGAAAAAATCTGGGCCTATCACTAAAGTCATGGTCAAGAAGGATCAAGAAGATTGGAATACTGTTACTGATGGCAGAGAAACCTTCTTGTACATGTTTAAAATGTCATAACTCTAGTGTAGAAGTAGGATTTATTTTTTTTAAAAGTAGAATAGGAAATTTTACTTGTAATTCTTTTTAGGTGAAATTTGGTACCTTAAAAACCAACCTTGGTTAAATTAGGGTTCTTTGAACACCTAAATTAACCAAGGCCGGTTATGACTAAGTCTTGGAGAAGAGAGCACATGTTCCATGTGCTTAAAAGCTTTCCATCTCATGCTACATGTGCTAGGTCTCAAATTAAGCACCAAATGCATCACATTTGATTTAGCTTGTATTTCATTTGTATTTGACTCTTCCAATTTCGACCCTCCAATCCTATATAAGGAGGTGCTTGGGTCATGAAATAGCAAGATTATTCTAGAGCAAATTGCTGCCAATTTTTCTCTTTGTCTCCTACCTCTCTAGGATAGACATTTTAATCTTCATTCTTCACCTTTTCCAAGTGAGATGGCCTCACCACTCACTCTCCATTACAAGAAAATAGCAATTTAGTCACCGAATTTAGCGACCGAAAATAAGTGGTCGCAATTTGCAATCGAAATAGCCACCGAATACCCGTAATGTCAAATCTGCGACCGAAATAGCGGCTAACTGAATTATTAATGATGTTAGTTAGTTTTGCGACCCAATCAGCGACCCAAATTGAGAGTGACAAAATAATTGGTCGCTAAAGTGGTGGCTGTTTTGAATAAATTGGAAAAATATATCTACAACCGAATTAGCCACCGATTATGTTTCTTTTTTAGCCACCGATTTTAATTTGGTCACTAAATATTATTGCTTATTTTCTGCCACCGAATTAGTCATTGAATATGTTTATTGTTTAGCCATCGATTTTTCTTTGGTCGCTAAATATAATTGTTTATTTTTGCCACCAAATCAGCTACCAAAATTTATTTATTTTTTAGCCACCGGTTTGTTTGTGGTCGCTAAATATAATTGTTTGTTTTTTCCACCAAATCAGCCACCAAATACATATATTTTGTAGTCACCGAATTTCTTTTGGTCGCTAAATATAATTGTTTATTTTATTACTACTACTAATATTAATAATAATAATAATTCATTTTTATTTTAAAAAACTATACAAGGATCACACTCTATATATTCATGAGTGGTCATGAGTTTGTA
>Ga0123342_1010774_pt1 | contig 10306 bp, 7 predicted proteins | sample Turbeawhitnodule_FD_89960 | JGI IMG/M metagenome (GOLD analysis project Ga0123342, IMG submission 89960) | Root nodule microbial communities of legume samples collected from Mexico - Turtle bean Mexico white nodule | ecosystem: Host-associated > Plants > Roots > Nodule | place: Mexico: Nepantla... | reverse complement strand
CCGGCGCCTTGCCGGGGCGAACCGGCGCGTCGATCCACTGTTCGTCGAAGAAGCGCTTGGCGATCGCAGCCATCTCAGGGGCGAAGTTGCCGTAGGCGGAAAGGACGGTGTCCTTCGCCTCATTCCAGGAGATGATGGCGTTGGAGGTTTCCGGCAGTGGCGCGTTGCGGTCCCAGAAGTTCATCTGGTCCATGCCGAGCCACTTTGCCTTCATTTTGTAGTAGCGGTGCGAGAGGCGCGGATAGGCTTCCTTGACGGCGGCGGCCAACGCATCGACCACTTCGCGCTCGACGCGGTTCGCAAGATGCCTGCTATCGGCGATGTCATCGAAGCCGCGCCAGCGGTCGGAGCTGTCCTTGTCCTTGGCGAGCGTGTTGGTGATGAGGGTAAAGGTACGCAGGTTCTCCTTGAACGTCTGCGCGAGCGCCATCGCGCCCTTGCGGCGGACTTCGGGGTCCTTTTCCTGCAACATGTTCAGGGTGACTTCCAGCGACAGCTTTTCGCCATCGACGTCAAAGCGCAGTTCCGTCATCGTCTCGTCGAACAGGCGATTGAAGGCCGCGGCCGAGGTCATCGACTTTTCCAGGAAGAGCTGCTCCAGCTTGTCCTCGAGCTGATATGGCTTGTCCTTGCGCAGATCGACGAGCCACGGGCGATAGTGGCCGGCATCCGGGTCATCAGCCATGCAGGCATCGATGACGGCGTCGTCGATCCGATTGAGTTCGAGCGAAAAAAACAAGAGATGGCTGGAGAACTCGGTGACCTTCGCCTGGGCGTCGCCATAGAGCTTGCCGTTTACCGGGTTTGATGTGTCGGAGAAATAGGTGAGGCCGGTAAAGGAGCCGAGGCGGCCGATGATGTCGTCCAGCGCCTCGTACTCCTTCAGCGCCTGGCCGATGCCCTCGGTGCCCGTCTTGGTCGCGGCGTCGGCAAGCTTGCCCTTCCACTTCTCTTCGAAGGCGATCGCCTGCTTGCCGGCTTTCTCCATGTCGCCGGTGAAGGCCGTGGACGTCGCGGAAGGGTAGAGGTCCTGCAATTTCCAGGTCGGCAGGTCGCCGAGCGCGGCATCCGTCGCGGAGGCAGCAGAACTTGCCGAAAAATTAATGGCTGTGCCGGAGAGCGTGTTTTTCATCATCGGGGTCCTCTTCCTCTTTTGCGACAGGCTTGACTGTCTAGGCGCCTAAAGGCTTGGCATCAAGGGGCTTTCGGCTGCCCATAAGCTCCGTTTCGGGTCGGATTTGGCCCCGCCGCAAACGTTAAAATGCAATTGTTTCTCAAAACTGGATGTTCAAGCCTTTGTGCCAGAGTGCTTCTCAGGTTTCGCATGAAGTGAGGCAGCAATGACCGGTTACAATGAGCTCAAGGGTGCAGCGCAGATTCTTGTCGTCGAGGACGACCCGATCCAGCGTCGGCTGCTCAAGAACGCGATCGAGCGTCACGGCCACGTCGTCCATCAGGCGGAAAACGGCCGGATCGGCCTGGAGATGGTCAAGAGAGGCAGCGGCCTCTACAACATCATCGTTCTCGACCTGATGATGCCCGAGATGACGGGCCTCGAATTCCTCGAGGCACTGCACGAATTCGGCACTCATGTTCCAGTGATTGTCCAGACGGGGCAAGGCGGTATCGAGACTGTGGTGCAGGCGATGCGTGCCGGCGCCTTTGATTTCGTCGTCAAGCCGGTTTCTCCCGAGCGGATCGCCAACTCGATCTCGAACGCCCTGAAACTCGACCAGCGCGAGGTCAAGGCGCGCGCCGGTCGCCGGTCGCGTTCCGGCTCTGTCGGCTTTGACGACATCGTCTCGGCAAGCCCGGCGATGATCCGCGTCATCGATCTGGCACAACGCGCCGCGCAGTCGAATATTCCCGTCGTGCTCGAAGGTGAGTCCGGCGTCGGCAAGGAATTGGTGGCCCGCGCTATCCAGTCCGGCAGCGACCGGTCCGGCAAGCCATTTGTCACGGTCAATTGCGGCGCCATTCCGCACAATCTGGTCGAAAGCATCCTCTTCGGTCACGAGAAGGGCGCGTTCACGGGGGCAACCGAGCGCCACATCGGCAAGTTCATGGAAGCCGATGGCGGTACCATCTTCCTCGACGAAATCGGCGATCTGCCACTCGAGGTCCAGGTCAAGCTGCTGCGCGCGGTGCAACAGGGTGAAATCGAAACTGTTGGCGCGCGCACGGCGCACAAGGTCAATGTCCGCCTGATTTCGGCGACCAACAAGGACCTGATCGAAGAGGTCAAGAACGGCCACTTCCGCGAGGACCTCTATTATCGCCTGAACGTCTTTCCGATCACCATCCCGGCGCTGCGCAAGCGCAAGGAGGACATTCCGCACCTGGTGCGGGTCTTCGCCGAGCGCTTCTCCAGCGAGCAGAAGGGCGGCCAACGAATGTCGGTGAGCTCCGGCGGGCTGGCCCTGCTTACCGCCTACGACTGGCCGGGCAACATCCGCCAGCTCGAGAATGCGATCTTCCGCGCGGTAGTGCTGGCCGAGGGGGGCGAACTAACCGAAGCAGACTTCCCGCAGATCGCGGCGCAGCTGCCAGAATACGAGGTCGTCGATCACCTGACGCTCGTCGCAGACAACACGCGTCTCGACCGACAAAACAACCTCTTAACCGTCGATTACCCGGCTCACCAGGCCAGCGTCGAAGAGGCGGTCGCGCGAATCACGGAGGCGCCTGATAACGCGATTGCGAGCACAAACCCTGCCGGAGACGTACGAAAGCTTGCGGATGTGGAGGAGGAACTGATCCGATTCGCCCTTAAATTCTATCGGGGGCAGATGAGTCAAGTGGCCCGAAAACTGGGCATCGGACGATCCACATAGTACCGGAAACTCAAGGATTATGGCATAGATCCGGACAATCCGCAGAAAGACGCCGCATGAATCGCCTAAATTAACACTCCGGCAATCATCTTTTGTTACCAATCATAAACCACTTGTTAGTGGCCTGTTCATTATGTAAGGAAAAGGTTGATCATGTGTGGCATTTTTGCCATCGTGTGACCGCATTTAACAGCCAACGGTGTCAAAGAGGGACCATCGGCTGTCTGACGGGGATTGAGTTTGCCGGATCTGAATGGGAATACGACGCCTTCGCGCTTGAACGGGCGCACTAGGTACACGGACCTTTGCGGAAAGGTGTTTAGGACGGCTATGGCCGCCCTTCTCGCACTCGTTGTTTCGTCGCCGGTTCTGGTCAGCTCGCCTTCCGAGGCGGCCGGCGAAACACGCAGTCTCAAGCTCTATTTCATTCACACCGGCGAAAAGGCCGTTATCACCTACAAGCGCAACGGCCGGTACGATCCGAAGGGTCTCCAGCAGCTGAACCGATTCCTTCGCGACTGGCGCAAGAACCAGCCGACGAGAATGGACCCCCGCCTTTTCGACCTTATCTGGGAGGTCTACCGCCAGAGCGGCTCGCGTGACTACATCAACGTTGTCTGCGGCTTCCGTTCGCCGGCCACCAACGCCATGCTGAAGGGCCGCTCACGCAATTCCGGCGTTGCAGAAAAGAGCCAGCATATGCTCGGCAAGGCGATGGATTTCTTCATTCCTGACGTCAAACTCGCCACTTTGCGCGGCATTGGCATGAAAATGCAGGTCGGCGGCGTTGGATTCTATCCGAAATCCGGCTCTCCCTTCGTTCACATGGATGTCGGCGGTGTTCGCGCCTGGCCGCGCATGAGCCGCGAAGAACTGGTCCGGCTTTTCCCGAACGGCAACACGATGCACATCCCCTCGGATGGTCGTCCGCTGCCGGGTTACGAGCAGGCCGTCGCCGATTACAAGCGCCGCGTGAGCTCGTCGCAGGTACAGATGGCAAGCTCCGGCGCCTATACGGGCTCGTCATCGAGTGACCAGCCCAAGCACAAGACGCTGTTTGCAGCCCTGTTTGGGGGCGGCGCCGACGAGGCCGAAGACAGCTCCGATGATGATAGCAGCGCAGCAGTGGCGGTCGCCAAGGCGTCGCCGCCGAACGTTGACATGCCAAACGCCGCCGATCCCGGCGAGCAAGCGCCCGCGCAGGCTACTGAAGTCGCAAGTGTAAACGCGCCGGTTCCGCAGGTGCGTCCGGCGTTCGCCAATCAGCCAGCCGGTAGCGAGATGGCCAGCGCCCTCGTCGCTCCGCAATCCGGAAACGCAGCGCAACAAGCCCTTTCTACAGTGACCGAGCAAGGTCAGCAGCAGTTCGCGGATCTCAGCGCCTACAGCGTACCGGTTCCTTCTCTGCTCGGACCGCGCCGCGCTCCGGGCGACGCGGAAGTCGCTTCGGCCGATCCGTCTGCGATGACGGGGAATCTCGCAGCGGTTCCGACGCCGGCTGAACGACCGGCGCTTGCCGAAAAGCTTCTGGCAGCGGCGAATGCCGATGCTGAAGCAGATGACGACGTGGCAGACCAGGAGGATACGCTTTCTCCGGCCGTTGCCGATGCCCTTGACCAGCAGAATGGTGATGGCGACCGTCAGGTCGCGTCCAACCAGCCGCCGGTCACGAGCATCGAGCAGGCTATCAACGCGGCAACGCCGCAAAAGGTTCCAAGCGAGAAGCCGCCGTTGCAGCTTGCCGCTCTTGCTCCCACCACGAAGTCCGCAAGCTTCGGCGATGGCTTCGATGCACCGAATCCGACCGACGCGAATGGGCTGTCGCAGGGCCTGCCGACCAAGGGCGGACGCCCGACTAAGCATGAGGCCGCAGAAGCCGACGCTAGCCGCGCGACGATTCGCACCGAGCCGAAGCTGACGCAGAAGATCATCTCGCAGTGGGCGCTTACTAACTCCCGCATGGAAATGGTCACCAAGCCGGTCAAGGCGCCGCGCTTCGTCAGTCAGACGCTTCGTGCCCAGCCGACTTCGGTCTATGCCGAAGGCTTCACCAAAACGGCCTCCATCGATCCGGGCCGCTTCAGCGGCAGCGCGGTCAACTTCATGGAAGTGCGGAAGTTCGACTCGAACTGAGGCGGACAAGGAAGAATTTGAAAGAGCCGCCGGAGCGATCCGGCGGCTCTTTTGTTTTGCGGACTGTGGCGGAAAGTCGCGCGGTGAGGTGCAGTTTCGGCACAAGCGTGGGGTTGATTTTCATTTCCATATCGAGAATATGATGCATCATGTATTCTCCATAAGTGAAGATATGGATCTGTCGTCAATCGAAATTTTTAAGGCAGTCGCATCGCATTGCAGCGTCACGAAGGCTGCGGCGGCGGTAGGCCGTGTGCCGTCGAATGTCACGACGCGCATCCAGCAGCTCGAAGAGGATCTGGGAGTGGCGTTGTTCTGTCGCGACGGCAAGAAGATGTCGCTGACGCGCGAAGGCTCGATCTTCCTGTCCTATGCAATGCGTCTTGCTGACCTGGCAGAGGAAGCAAAGCAGGCTGTGCGGCCGCTGGCGGCATCGGGAATGCTGCGTGTCGGAACGATGGAAAGCACCGCCGCAAGTCGGCTTCCTGATGTCATCAGGCGGTTCGGATCGCTGTGGCCTGACGTCTCCCTGCAATTGACGATGGGGGCGACACGGGAGCTCATGCTGGGCGTGCTGGCCGAAGAGCTGGACTGCGCATTGGTCGCCCGGCCGCCACAGGCGTCGCTCGACGAGACGCGCTATGCCGATCTCGACCTCGGCAGCTTCGATGCACGGCGCATCTATGTCGAGGACCTCATTCTCGTCCTTCCGCCGAAACACCCCGACGTCAAAGCCGCGGCCGACCTGCGTGTTGGGACACTTGCCGTGATGGAGCCAGGGTGCACCTATCGCCGCATGGCCGAGGAGTGGGCACAGGACGCCGCCTCACTGCGCACGCTGGAGCTCGGTTCTTATCATGCGATCCTCGCGAGCATTGTCGCCGGCAATGCCTTTGGTGTCATGCCGCGCTCGGTGTTCGATCTCTTGCGCTGGCCCGTCGATATCGTCACCCGCGAGATCGGCGCGGTGGAAACGTTTCTCGTGCGTCGAAAGGGCGACCGATCGGATACGTTCGAGGCCTTTCACGATGTCCTTATTGCCTCGCGGGGCAGGGACGGCCTCTCACTTCCAAGCGGCTAACCTTGCATCCTTCTCTCAATCAAGACGCTTCGTTTCACAAACTGCCGGTTCGTCATGTCAAATTCCAGCAATCCCAACACCGATCCCGGTCGGCGCCTCCGTCTCCGCCTGTTTTCGCCGATCCTCGCTGGTGCCACGCTGCGCGAGCGCATGCTTGCGTGCCTTGGTGCGCTGATCGCGATCGCGCTGACTGGCATGGTCTGCGGTTACTTCTTCGGGCAGGGCTCGTACCTGCCGCTGATCGTTGCGCCAATGGGCGCTTCGGCCGTGCTGCTTTTCGCCGTGCCGGCTAGTCCGCTTGCGCAGCCGTGGTCGATCATTGGTGGCAACACGATCTCCGCCATGATGGGCATCATCGCCGCACACTTCATCCATGAGCCGATCATCGCGATCGGCGTCGGCGTCTCGCTGGCGATCGGCGCTATGTCGTTCACCCGCTGCCTGCACCCGCCCGGCGGCGCTGCGGCGCTGACCGCCGTGCTTGGCGGCCCGGCTGTTGCAAGCTGGGGGCTGCTCTTCCCCTTCGTGCCGGTAGCCCTGAATTCCTGCATCCTGGTGGCGCTCGGCATTCTCTTTCACAAGCTCGGACGGCGAAACTATCCGCATGTCGCCGCTTCCGCGCCAGTCAATACGCATCAGACGATCGATCCGCCGTCCGCTGTGCGGATTGGTTTCCGTGAAGAAGACGTCGATGCGGCGCTGGCGAAGTTCGAGGAAACCTTCGATATCGATCGCGGCGACCTGAGCCGCTTGCTGAGGCAGGTCGAGGTCGAGGCTGCCGTTCGTTCGCACGGCACCGTCAGCTGCGCCGACATCATGTCGCGCGACGTGATCGCGGTGGGCGAGAACGCCACGGCGGAAGAGGCGCGCGCGCTGCTCCTGAAACACAATGTCCGTACGTTGCCCGTAAAGGATAGCAGCGGACGATTGGTCGGCACGGTGGGGCTGCGGGAATTGATGCAGGCCGAGCGGCTTGCCGATCACATCGCGACGGCTGCGACCGCTTCCCCGGATGCGCCCGCCATTAGCCTGTTGCCTGACCTGACCGACGGGCGCACGCACGCAGTCGTCATTGTCGATGACGGCGACCACGTGCTCGGGCTCATCTCGCAGACGGATCTGCTGAGCGCCATGGCTCACCTGCTGCCGGAACAGACGACGCGAAGTGCCGCGTGAAATGCTAAATTAGCTAGAAGACAGTGGCCAAGCCGAACTGCAGGTAGGCGGCCAGGCTGAGCGTGGACAGCGACACGGCGAGCGGCGGCGCTGGCGTCCGCATCGTCCAACCGAGAAGCGGGCCAAGCGCCGCGATCAGCATGCCGAGCCATGGCCCGTTGCTGGCGAAGGCCAATCCGAGGGCGGAGAGACTGACCGCGCTGGCGATCATGGTGAGCGGGGCGGTTGCCACGGCAGCATCCGTGCTGGGGCTGAAGATGCTGATGAAGCGCGGCCAGCTGAGGGCGATGGCGAGAACCAGGAAGACGGGAGCGATCGTCTGGAGTTGCATCAGCGCGCTCCGACGGCCAAGCGGAAATAGCCATCGAGATGGCCGGCCTCGCCGGTGCCGTTCTGGCGTGCCGCAAGCGCACTGCCGACAGCGATCAGGACAGGATTGTCGTAGCCGACTTCAGCGATCCCAAAGGCGACGGTTGAGAGCGTGCCGCGCCAATCGCGCTGTGTCGACCGGCTGACGTCGCTGATGATGATGGCCGGCGTTTCAGGCGACAGGCCTTCTTCGATCAACCGATCGGCGATAAGCGGCGCCGTCCTGCCGCCCATGTAAAAGACGGTCGTCGTATGCGGATCGGCGACGGTGGCCCAATCGACATTGGCCGGCAGCCCGCCATGCCGAGAATGGCCGGTGATGAAGCGGACCGATTGCGCGTGGTCGCGGTGCGTCAGCGAAATGCCGAGACGGGAGGCCATGGCGCTCGCGGCCGTGATGCCGGGGATGACATCGACCGGAATGTTCTCGCGATCAAGATGGGCAATTTCCTCGCCAGCGCGGCCGAAGATCATCGGATCGCCGGACTTCAGCCGCACGACACGCTTGCCTGCCTTGGCGAGCTTCACCATCATGTCGTTGATGTCTTCCTGGCGGCAGCTTGTGCGGCCGCCGCGTTTTCCCACCAGCATGCGCTTTGCCTCGCGCCGGGCAAGCTCCAACACCTCGGTCGAAACCAGATCATCGAAGAGGATCACGTCGGCTCCCTGCAGGGCGCGAACGGCCTTCAACGTCAGAAGCTCCGCATCGCCGGGGCCGGCGCCGACCAGCGTCACACGACCCTTGGAGTGGGCGGGCGCTTCCCGAAGCCGCTCGGCCTCCTCGATAAGCAGCCCGCCGACGCCCTCCTCCGGCGTATCCGAACTTGAAAAGGCGCGATCGACAAACTTCTCCCAGAAGGCGCGGCGCAAGGGGCCGGGTGCGAGCCGCTCATTGACCGTCTCTCGCAGCAACTGGGCCAATTCCGCCCAGCCTTTCAGCGCCCGCGGCAGTAACGTCTCGATCCGCCGGCGGATTGCCTGGGCAAGGATCGGGGCGGCACCATCCGTTGAGATGGACACGACAACAGGCGAGCGGTTGACGATTGAACCGAACTGGAACTGGCAGAAGGCGGGCTTGTCTATAACATTGACCGGCACCCCGGCCATACGGGCGGCGGCGAAGAAGGCTTCCGCCTCGTCATCCCCCTCGCAGTCGGCGATGGCGATGGCAGCGCCGGTGAAGATCGTTTCATTCCATGCTTCGGCGTGATGGATGAAACCGCCCTGAGGGTGTTCGGCGCCACGCAGGATCAGTTTCTCGAAGGTGTCGGAAAGCTCGTCTGCATAGATATGGACTTCCGCGCCGCATGCGGCGAGAAGCTCGGCCTTCCAGGCGGCGGCATCGGATCCGCCGGCGATGATCACGCGCTTGCCTTCGAGCGCCCAGAACACCGGCAGCTTGGCAAGCGGCTCCATGCGGGCGGGTGTTTCACTCCGCGGCGGCTGCAAGACATCCATCGATGATCCCCCTGATCTCGGCGCGGCAGGAGCCGCAGTTGGTTCCGGCATTGAGTTCCTTGCCGACGGCTTCGACGCTGTGGCAGCCGCCGCGAACGGCAGCGACGATCTGGTTGACGCCGACGCCAAAGCAGGAGCAGACGGTAGCGCCAGGATCAGGCTTGTCGGCACCCGGGCGACCGGCGACGAGAGCGAAGCGCTTGCGCAGATTGGTGTGCTCGGCGGTGAGCTGGGAGATCGCCCAGTTGCGGGCGACGGCCACCGGTTCGCGCGCCAGGAACAGAGCCGCAAGCAGTCGCTTGCCGTCGAAGAAGGCGAGCCTCAGATCGCCGGATTGCTGGTCGGCGTAGCCGAGTGGCTCGACATCGTCAGGGATAGCGAAAGTGGTGCGGCACCAGGCGCACCAGTCCTCGACCGGCCGGTCGAAGGCGAGCTCCACCCGCCACCCGCCTTCGGCCTTTGCCAACGCCCAATACGCGGCATCGAGATTGTCCGGTTTGACTTGGGAGACCGCAAAGCCGTAGCGCGCCGCTTTGAAGCGTTGGGCAGCGACTGCGACATTTTTCGAGGCGGGTTGGCCCGAGAGCGCGTCGGTCAAAGGCGCGACGACGGCGTCGATGCGTGCCTTGGCGGCAAACTGATCGTTCCAGTGCATCGGCACGAAAATGCTGCCGCGGGCCTGCCGCTCCGTGATCAGGGCGCGAACCACGGCCGTGCCGTGTGGGCTTTCGATCTCGACAAGACCGGCATTGCCGACGCCGATCTCGATCGCGTCACGTGGATGAAGCTCGGCGAAGGGCTCGGCGATGTGGGATGAAAGCCGCGCACTTTTACCAGTGCGCGTCATCGTATGCCACTGGTCGCGGATACGGCCGGTGTACAACGTGAAGGGATAGTCGGCGTTGGTGCGATCCGAGGCGACCGGTTTGACGGCGATGAAGCGTGCCTTGCCGTCGGCGTGGTAGAAGCCGCCATTGGCGAAGAAGCGGGTCTCACCATTCTCTTGACCCGCCGGCTGCGGCCACTGGAAGGGAGGCAGTTCGTCATAGGCCTGTAGATCCATGCCGACATATGCGCTGATGTCGAAGTCGCGATTGCCGTTGTTTTCGAAGGCGGAGAGGGCGGCGTGTTCGTCGAAAATCTCTGCATTGGAGGCGAAGTCGAAGGCTTGGGAAAAGCCCATCCGTTTGGCCACCTCGGCAAGCTGCCACCAGTCGGCCCGGGCTTCTGCGGGCGCATCGAGGAAGGAGCGCTG
>Ga0123342_1010773_pt1 | contig 10307 bp, 6 predicted proteins | sample Turbeawhitnodule_FD_89960 | JGI IMG/M metagenome (GOLD analysis project Ga0123342, IMG submission 89960) | Root nodule microbial communities of legume samples collected from Mexico - Turtle bean Mexico white nodule | ecosystem: Host-associated > Plants > Roots > Nodule | place: Mexico: Nepantla... | reverse complement strand
GAGCACCAGGACCATCAAAATCCGATATCTGGTCATTGACGCCAACACCTCCTACAACATCCTCCTCGGCCGACCATCCATCAACCGGCTGATGGCCATAGTATCAACCCCTCACCTCGCAATCAAGTTCCCTTCAAGGACAGGGGACATTCTCACGGTCCACGTAGACCAGAAAGAAGCACGAGAGTGCTACGCCGAGAGCCTCCGGGTGGAACCTTTAAGGGCCGGCACTTCTCCCCTCAGAGTAAGGAAGTCCGCCTGAAAAGACCGCTCCCCCAGGTAGGACCGACCGAGGGAAATCAAGCCAACCGTGGCGTTGGTGGACCTCGATCCCCAAGCGACTGAGGACAGGCTGGAGGCGAGGGAAGAGCTAAGAAGAGTCCCCCTCCTCGACGAAGAACACAACACGGTTGTAGGAACAGCCTTGGCAGCGGCCGAGGCCGAGATCATGCATGCCGCACTAAACAAGAATATCGACATGTTCGCATGGACGCCGGCCGACATGCCGGGGGTGAGCCCAAATGTCATCACCCATCGGTTGTCAATATTCAAGGAAGTCTGCCCGATCTCCCAAAAGAAGAGGGACTTGGGCAACGAAAAGCGACTCGCGGCGAAGGAGGAAGCCGGCAAGCTCCTGTCGGCCGGATTCATAAGGGAGGCCCGATACACGACATGGCTGGCCAACGTCATCATGGTCACCAAGCCCAACGGTAACTGGAGGATGTGCGTCGACTACAGAAACATCAACAGCACATGTTTGAAGGACATCTACCCCCTCCCGAACATTGACCGCCTGGTGGATGGGGCCGCCGGCCACAAAATTATGAGCTTCTTGGACGCTTACTCTGGCTATAACCAGATAAGCATGCACCCGAGGGAAAGGAGAAGACGGCCTTCATGACGGCCGATGCCAACTACTATTACGAGGTCATGCCATTCGGCCTCAAGAACGCAGGAGCGACCTACCAGTGTCTCATGGACAGTTTTCAAGGGTCTGATAGGTCGGGCGGTAGAAGTCTATGTGGACGACATAGTCGTGAAGTCCGACTCGTTCGAGCAGCATCTGAAGGATCTGGACGAGGTCTTCAAGGCTCTAAGGGGAGTCAACATGAAGCTCAACCCCGAGAAATGTACCTTCGGGGTGGAGGGAGGAAAGTTCCTAGGCTTCATGCTCACCCACCGAGGGATAGAAGCCAACCCCGACAAGTGTCAAGCCATACTTAACATGAGAAGTCCAAACAGCGTAAAGGAGGTACAACAGCTCCTAGGACGGCTGACCGCCCTCTCCCGGTTCGTCCCCCGCCTGGCCGAGAGGACGAGGCCGATTGTCCAGCTTCTCCGGAAGGGCAAAAAATTCGCCTGGGACGACCAATGCGAGGAAATCTTCAAGCAGTTCAAGGAGTTCCTCACATCCCCGGCCGTCATCCAGAAGCCGAGGCCCGACTACCCAATCCTGGTGTATCTCGCAGTCTCGGAAGAAGCAGTCAGCGCTGCCCTGGTACAGGAAACCGAGGGCGAGGAGCGACCCGTATACTTCGTAAGCCGAACCCTTCACTCGGCCGAGACCCGATACCAGATGATTGAAAAGGTGGCTCTCGCACTGGTCCTCACGGCAAGACGAATGCGCCCCTACTTCCAAAATCACTTCATAACTGTAAACCAACTACCCTATTTTTAAAATTTTGTCTAAACCGGACCTTGCAGGGAGGATGATAGGATGGTCAGTCGAACTCTCCGAGTTCGACATACGCTATGAACCGAGGGGCGCCATCAAGTCTCAATGTTTGGCCGACTTCTCGGCCGAGCTTACACCGCTACCCACCCTCTCGGGCGGGTGGACTCTCTATGTGGCGACCAACAACCAGGCCGAGTACGAGGCCTTGCTGGCTGGGCTGAACCTAGCCTACGACATGGGAGCACGCGAGGTTACATGCAAAAGCGACTCCCAGGTGATGGTCGGCCAAGTCAATGGAGATTTCGAGGTTAAAGAGCCTTTGCTGCAGCGGTACTACCACGCTGCCAAAAACAGTATCGCCCGCTTTAGCAAAGCACCCTTGCAACACATACCGAGGGAGGACAACAAAAGGGCCGACATCCTGTCCAAGCTCTCGGTCACCAAGAAGAAGAGTCATCAGAGGTCAGTCATACAAATATGGCTGAGACACCCTAGTGTGACGGAGGCCGACGCCGAGTGTCTGGCTATAGAAGAGGAAGAGGCTGAGGCCGACAACTGGACGACATCCGTCATCCAATACCTAACGGACGACACATGTAAGGCCGGCCAAGAGAAGGCGATGAAGCAACAATGCACCCGGTACACTTGCCGGCCGACCTACTGCCCGCTTGCTCGATTAAACATCGCAAGTGTCGGCCGACCACCCACCAAACTTGCTTGATTGACATCACAAGTACTGGCCGACCGGTCAACCGCCACAACACTTGCTCGATTAACATCGCAAGTGCCAGCCGACCACCCACCAAACCTACTCGATTGACATCGCAAGTATTGGCCGAATGCCCGCTTGTTCGATTAAACATCGCAAGTGCCGGCCGACCACCCACCAAACTTGCTTGATTGACATCGCAAGTATTGGCCGACCGGTCAACCGCCACAACGCTTGCTCGATTAACATCGCAAGTAATGGCCGACCGTCCGTTTTGACTTGTTCGATTAAAAATCACAATTAAATGGCCGATCGCCCACGTTTTACTTGCTCGAATTTTACGTTCGCAGTTAAAGGTCGATCGCCCATATCTTACTTGCTGAAATTCAACGTTTGCAATTAATGGTCGATCGCCCATATCTTACTTGCTCAAATACAACGTTCGTAGTTAATGGCCGACCGCCCGTATATTACTTGCTGGAATTTATGGCCGGTCGCCCGAATCAATGGAAAACCGATTATTTAACTTGAGAAATTTTATGAAAGCCATTGTAAAATGAAAACTAAATGCTATATTAGAAGATGGGCGTTACATCAAAAAGCAAAACAAGAAGGCTACGCCCCGGCCTCGGAGAGTGCTAAAACAAAGAAAAGGCCACAACCCGGCCAAAGGTAAACCTAATCTTGAATTTCAACACATTCACCCTCTTCGGCCTCAGCCTCCCCACCCTGAGCTTTGGCCTCCCCCGCCTCGGTCCCGGCCGACTCAGTCTCTTGGGCGACCAGCGCAGCCACCTAAGAACTTGGTACCAACCGACCCTGGTAAACCTCATAATCTATGTTGAAGTTACCAGAGGCCGGCGACCCCCCATAAAGGACGAGGGCTTGGCGCACTGCTCGGTCGAAGCACTGCTTAAGCAGCTCCTCCGACTCGTCGTAATTCTGGTCAAGCTCAGCCTCGACCTTCTCTTTGGCAGTCTGGAGGGCGGCCAACTCAGCGGCCGAGGACGAGAGTTTTTCCTCGGCCATCTTCTTTACCTTGACAGCTTCAGCGGCCGCCCTTGAAGCCTCCTCTTGCGCCAAGGCCAAAAGTTGCCTCGCCTCGGCAGCATCCTTCTCAGCACGCTCCCTCTGGGCGACCTCCCGGGCAGTACTGGCCGAGAGATCATCATTGGCGGCCAAGGACGTCTTCAACCCGCTGGCCACGACCTTCAATCCCTTGCTCAACAAGGACGATCGACCGACACCCATCATTAAAGACTCATCGGACATATCTAACCCATCTGCCCTCGAGCCTGGGGGACAAGTGTACCGGTACGGGTCGAGGCCGGGACCCACCTGGCTGCCCGATGCCCAGTCAACCTGACCGAGACTAGGGGAACCCGACCGAGACCTTGGGAGACTTGGCCGAGAGGCCGAGAGGCTGAGACCTTCGAAGACTTGGCCGAGAGGCCGAGACCTTAGAAGACTTGGCCGCGAGGCCGAGACCTTGGGAGACTTGAGCCGAGAGGCCGAGAGGCTGAGACCTTAGAAGACTTGGCCGAGAGGCCGAGAGGCTGAGACCTTAGAAGACTTGGCCGACAGGCCGAGACCTTGGGAGACTTGCGCCGAAAGGCTGAGACCTTAGAAGACTTAACTAAGACGACCGAGACCACAAGGATTTGGCCGATGGCCGACCCACACCATGGGAACTTGGCCGATGGCCGAACCCTATTACAATTAACGCTCAAACCAAGATCAGTAAAGCTAATCCATCATCAAGAATTAGGTAATGCAATCCTAAGCGGTATCCACCTCGATAAACGGGCCCAACAAGGTAGGCCCATTAGAATAATATAAATAGCACACACTCCAAGGAGAAAGGTATGTCATTTATCACTGTCCACTTACCTGAGAGCTGACCACCCGCTTTACTGACTTGAGCGTTGGAGTGCCTTCGCAGGTACCCCCACCATCCGGTGTTCACCCGACGACCGAGTCCCGAGTGCCAAAGGATAAGCAGGAAGACGAGAAGAATCCCAGTTCATCACCCAGTCACCTGCCCGACCGAAGGAAGGAGAAGAAGACTTCAATAGTTCTCTAGGTCCCATCTCCCTAGCAGGAACATATACATTGGAGAGATATGCTCCATATAATTCGCTACTCCATGTGTTATGTCTATCTATCAACAATTATACCAATCTATTACCTTATATTTACCACATATAATATACATTAATACACTTTCTATGTACATTTATATGAAAAATATAATAATTTTAATAAAACCAAACTGAGTGGAGTATCTGATTATTCATGTGAATACAACTTTCACACCCTTTAGTGAAATACAACCTATCAATATAAGTTTAAATAATAATAAAAAATCCTTGTATAAAAAATCTTCCTTTTATCATGTCATTTTTTAGCGTTGATTTTATATAATCTCTAAAGCGGGTTGAAGCAGTCAAGTTAAATCTCCAAATTTAAGAATTTGTTATGATTGTGAAATAAATTTAAGTGTTTCATTTCAAAGAAAATTAGCATTTTTCTTTCAACACTTATAGATGGTGATGGTAATAACCAATTATTGATCCATTGACCAAACTATTAGGAGAGTGAACGTAACTTATGGCGTTAGAGAAATTTTCCCTCCTTAAAAAATCATTAGTTTACCTTTATACAAAAATTTGTCAATTAAAACATTTCAAATTGATGAAACACGTGTGAGAAAAATTATTAACAATGTTGAAAAGATTTTTTTTCTCTAAATTTATTCTACTCTACTAAACTAGAAAGTAATTCAAATTATATAATATTGTTCTTATCGAAAAGGATTATTTCTCTTGTTAAGTAGAAAGAGTGAAGTTATTGGGAAGCCAAGCTTATCTTCTGATATATGAACACCGAGAAAAACAAGGAAAGATCAATTTGTAAAAGATTTTCAACACTCAAATCAGTCAAAATTATTAAAAATATAAATTATATTCTCAAACACTCATTTACATTTGTCGTGGATTAATTTGACACAAAAATAAACTTCTTATGTTAGGTAAAAAGTCGAACATAAAATTATACTTTCGCATCTACGTTAAACTTTTATGTAACGTAATTTATCCTAGAAATCGGACGTAAAAGATTTTTTTTACTAGTAAGAAGACACCAAAAAACTTTGAAATTTTTTTATCAGCAAAATAAAATTATGTGTTTCTTTTTAATATAGTAATATAAGATATCTAGAAACCACATCTTCAATAAAAAAAACTTTAATAAGATAATAAATTTATGAATTTTTTTTATCCTTATATTTATATATTGTTTATCTTACTATTATAATGCAATGTAGGATTTTTAACTTATTGAATTTCTAACAAATTGTAGACTAAAAGTTATAAATAGTAACTTTCAATGACCAAGTTTACAGAAAAATTAATATAGCTTGCAAGGTTCTCTCTTTTAACACTTGTTTCAATTTTTTTTTATCAATAATAAATAAATTAAATTAAAATAAGATATTCTAGAAATGTATCAACCTTTCTACATTAACAATTGCAAATCTATTCTAACCTACGCTTCTTGCTTCAAGTATTTAATTATAACCTTTTTTGTGTCTATTAGGAGAAACTTATTTAACTAGTAATAAATTTTGGAAAGTCAAATTCCTCATAAATAAACGTTAAATACCTAATCATTATATTTGGATTTTGTATTTTAGTATCTTATTTTGGTATGTAATTTTTTAGGTAATGTAATGTAAGATGTGTTGGATCATTTGCTGGTTTGGAAGCAAAGATACTTATTTTAGTTTTTTTTTTTTATAAAGAATTGGAACATTTTGAATTATTTTATTTTATTTATTTATTGTTGATAAAAAAAATTGGATTAACGCAGAAAATTAAATATACTTTGTTGAAATATACTTTAAAGGAGGTGAACGATGAAGGCAACATGTTTTGTGGCTTTTGTGAGTTAATCAAACGTGTTACCGTCTTTCTTGACCTATAACTTGTTCCTGAGAATAAAGTACCCACATGTAGCATGCAAAGAATGATTTTGTTAGCCATGCATACGAAGAAAAAGTCTTCTAAAATAACAAATAATTTCAAGTTAAAAAATAGTTATGAATATATTACCACTTGATTTGAAACGAGTTGAATATTTTAATATACAAATTAAAGTAAAACATATATTTATCAACTTTTTTAATTTTTGCGCGTCTTTTTCACTTTAGAATTATGACGTTCCTTTAATTACATGGAAAGCTAAGTCAATGAAGTAACGTATATGCATGCTAGAGATATTGCAGCTAGCTTTATTCCACTCAAGAAAGCATGAACTTTATATAAAGAAGGAAACTAAAATAATATTACAGAAATTTCTCTTATAAGTTTTTCAATTCAAAATCATTTTTTTCTACCATCAATAAATACTTTTTTTAATGACAATTGCATTTCATATGAATTTAATTGAAACTATACTGCAAATGTTTTACTTATGTAATTACAATATATATTATATGTTAAATTGTGAACTTTTATGATACTATCTAAAAAGTTATTTTGGAATTATTTTTAATTAGTTGACGTAGTAAAAGTTTTCACGTTGATAAAGAATAAGGTTGTCTAAATTGTTTATGGCCGATAAAAAAAAATTATGAGAAAAAATATCACAATCATTATTAAAATACTGTAGATATATTTTATTTTATTTTTCCGAAATTTGAAAGCAAGATTGTGTATCCTTTTCTGTAGAATAATTTTCATATGAAAATAAGTTAATGTGTTTTTAAAATATCTAACAAAATTTAAGTCTTTGTGATATGTGCTTCTTGTAATTTTTACTGTTAATTGTAGATTAAGTACTTTTTTTGTCCTATTATTTATCTATTATTCAATTTCGTCTTTTTATTAAGAAAAATTTCAATTAAATCTCTCAATTTTTAAAGACGTAATAATGTGATATTTTTCAGCCAATCATTACTAAAATTGTTAACGAACAAGTATTGCTACTTTTTGTATGGTTTAAAAAATTACACGGGGGCAGTTTTAGCTATAATATATAGGATTTGGGTTTTGAATTTTATTTATGGGATATGAATTTGTATGTTTGTAGTTGTAAGATCCTACTAAACAATTGTAAAAAAGATTGGAGCACCTAATATTTTTTTTAATCTATTTATTTTTTGATGTTGATAAAAAACAAAACAAATATTGAAGATTTTAAATTATACATAATATAATTTTTAATCAACGCATAATAAAAAATAGTGGTTATGGAAATAGTTTTTTATGTTGAGATGTTTATTAAATATCTCTATTTATTCAATTCATTTTTTATTAACAAAAAATACAATATAAAAAGATAAAAAAAAAGAAAAAGAAAGCTTAACCCAAAATTATATTATATATATAATATACATAATAAATCTATTATATAAAATTTATCTTTCATAATTCATTCCCGAACTAAAGAATTATACTAATCAACCAACTATAATTAAAGTCTCTACCTACATTGACTATAACTAAATGAAATCATAATGTCTCATACTAAAATATCTTAACCATATCAAAGTGTTTTTTTTCTACCAACAACCTTAGCTTAATGAAGTCAAGTTAATTAATTTGATAATGTTAATTGAGCGCTACACAAGAATTTTCTTCAACTTCTCGTGACATAATATTTTAATATATGTCATTTAAATTATGAGAAAAATTATCTATAATATCTCATTTAAATAATATTTATTTTTCTTAATATCATAAATCACTACTTATTAAACTATCATCCTAAATATTTATCTTTCTAATTCAATCAAATCATAACATAACTCAATTCAAGTCATTTATATAACTTCAACGAGATACTAATCCTCACCAAATGAAAGAAAATGATTAACTCTTCATTGTTGAATATGTGAACTCAACTTGAGACTCTTAAAAGAGAGTTGGTACAATTTTTCTTTTGCTCAAGTCACAAGTAATAGTTTTCAATGTTTAACATTTTTAATTGAGTAACCAATGTGAACTTAAGTGATAATACTTTGTTGCAACAATAAATTTCATCACTTAAGTATCAATTGAGTGACCAGTTCGATGCTCAAGCGCAAGATATGCATATAACAACAAAATACAAAAAATTCCCAAACAACTTCGAAACAATTTTCCTCAATTCAAATCTACTAACTTAGCTTTAAGGAAAACAATACACTATCCAAATAGATATGTATCGATTTTTTCATAACACCTTTGGTTTTCATTCTACAATCCCTAAAATAACATCAACACCAATTGCACATTCAATTCAACCAAAGGAAACCGAAGCAATTCCAATTATTTCATAATACACCATGTAAACCACTTGACATTTTCTATCATTATCATTATTTTAAACTAAAGTTGTCATCGTCCTCTCCAATTCAATTCAAATAAAAGTTTAAGTTAGTTTCCCTTATTTGGAGGTAGCTTAGTCTTATACAAACTTAACTACAAAACTTAAAAAATAAATTTCTAAATAACATTCAAAGAAATTAAAGCATTATCTTAATCTAACAAAAGTTCTTATTATCAGTTGATTTCGGACTAGGAAATTTCGCAAGAAAATTACAAAACTTAGAGAAATGAGGAACCCACCTAGATTAAGATTCTATTAGGATGAATTCCATCTAATCTTCCCCACCTTTTGCAATGGTTAATCCAAAAACTTAGAGAGAATATGATGACTTAAGGTTTTAGAGATAATTTATTTTATAATAAATTAAGAATATAATGTTTTGAATATATATATATATATATATATATATATATATATCTTTTCTATAAATACATTTTCAATCTCTGTTAACTTTAAGCTTTATTTTATAAACTCAAATAAATTACTTCTTACATATACATAATATCTAAAATTTGAAATTATAGCTACTAATTAAATGTAAATGAACTCTTATATTCTTTAAGAAAATGGAAAGAAAAATCACTTAGAAAAAGTTTTAACGACAACTAAAAACTCTTCTAATAATAATCTGGGAATTGTCACTAAAATCTAAGGTTTTGTTGTACTATTTGATATTTACAACAATACTTGTAATTTAAGTGTTGTTTTATGTGCTGCATATGAAGATGATTTTGTATTCAAGTTATTTATGCATCATTCTTTTAATCAATTAAGTATGTGGAAGCATGATGATTTTTACTATAATTGGTGTGAAATTCATAATTGATGCGTATTTTATCATAATTACCATTATATTATTTTTTATTAAGAGTTAAATATGATTTTTTATTTAGGTAATCATAAATTTTAATGGTTTTCTTAATGGTTTTCTTACTACAAATATTCAAGTTGTTCAAAGTTTTAATCACTACAAAAAAAATCAATATTATCTATGGATTTTTACCTACGAATCTGAGTCCATAGGTAAATTCAGCATTACCTACGATATTACCTATGAACAACATTACCTACGGACATTACCCACAAATTCTGAATTCATAGGTAAATTCAACATTACCTACCAGCTATTACCCACGGATCTTATTACCTACCACTTTTAACCTACGCATCTTTATTACCTACCAACTATTACCCACGAATCTCTATTACCTACGAATTATCACTCACGGATCTCTATTACCTATCAACTATTATCATAGAAACTATATACAAAATATTAAAAATATTAATATAATATGAAAAATTATAAAATCATAATTAATATTCATAAATAATAATAACCATAACTAATTTATACATATTATTAATATTATAAAATTAATAATATTAATCTAATAATTTAAATAATATAATTAGTATTATATTAATAATATGAATAATATTAATAATAATAATAATAATAATGATATTAACAAAATTAATAATATTAGTAATAATAACATTAATAATATAAATACTATTAATAAAAATATATATAAAATTAGCATTATT
>Ga0123342_1010772_pt1 | contig 10308 bp, 3 predicted proteins | sample Turbeawhitnodule_FD_89960 | JGI IMG/M metagenome (GOLD analysis project Ga0123342, IMG submission 89960) | Root nodule microbial communities of legume samples collected from Mexico - Turtle bean Mexico white nodule | ecosystem: Host-associated > Plants > Roots > Nodule | place: Mexico: Nepantla... | reverse complement strand
TGCGTAAATAATAAAACGGTGTAGAAAGAAAGTCCAAAGGTAAAAGCATAAGCCCATTAAGGAAACTGTATAAATAGGAGGTCAACATAAGAGGTAGGTAAGAGTGATTTTTGTCTGATGAACATAAATCTATTTCTGACTTTGTCATCGGAGCGCCTTACAGGTACACCCCCCCCCCCCCATCTGTGTGATGGAGAAGCCGAGAGCACCCAGCGTGAGGAGAAGTCGAGAGCATCCAGCTTGAGGAGAAGCCGAGAGCATCCAGCCCTAGTTGAAGCCGAGAGCATCCAACCGTAGTTGAAGCCGAGAACATCCAACCCTAGTTGAAGCCGAGAGGATCCAGCTCAAGAAGAAACCAAGAGAGTCCAGCCCAAGATTGGAAGATTTGTATAAGAGTTAATCTTGTCAACCCAATTCTAGTGTTCTTGGTCCTTGTTGTAAGAACAGAACATAATACTTATAAAAGATTCTCATGATGAAACTTAAGATATTGATTAAAAATTAGATATAGTTTCAACAATATAAATATTAAATTAATATAATTTAAAACTTTTTTTATTCATTTTTACATAAATATTATAAAAAAAATTGTAACTATATGAAGATTGTTCTGGACCTGACTTCGGACATCGGCACCTGTGGAGCAGGTCAGCTCGGTGGTCTGATCGCAATAGTGGGTAGAAACCCATATATATGAAAGGCCTAGTCAGTGAGAAATGCATGCATGTGGTGTGTATAATACATTCGGGTCTAGCACAAGTAAGTATTCCCTGAAGACGCTAAGGCCCAAAGGCACTAGGATTTTCAGGGGAAAGCTACATGCATGATACGTAAAGGACTAGGGCGCCTACAGAACAGATGGGCCCCATAACGTTGGTACATGAGTTGGTACCCTGTCAGCCATGATGTTAAGATTGTGCACTTCAAAGAGGAAGATTTTGTGCGGTTGTTGTGCAAAGATTGTGTAACAATGTAACAGAATGTCCTCCCAGCAAACCTAATTTCACTAGAGATAAGGCTCTGGTGAGAGAGGGGTCGTTACAATGAGGTAACCTAAAAGCAGCCTATAAAAGGGAGTTGAGATCTCCGGTAAAGGTACACCGTTTCTAAGACTGAAACTACTATCCTATTTACTCATTGTTTCTTAGTCCAGTATTGACTTGATCGTCGGAGTGCAATCAACAGGTAGGACCCCCTCTGTTTCAATAGAGCCGTTTTTCAACATTTAAGAGTAAGCACAGGATCCACCAGAAATAGGAGCAGTCACCGCTTGTCTTTGAAGTCAATCGGCGACCAGGTCAACCGGCAAGAACAAAGATGAATCAGGTTTATTCTCTAATCATAGATCAATTTTAGTAATTAGAGTTATTGACACCTTATGGAACCTAAAAAGAACTTTGAAATATACAATAAGTTTTATCATATGTTGAGGATAAAATATTAGAATATCCAAATAAAAAAGTTTTTTTGAAAGGAATATTGATTAGTCGCCTACATCTAACATATTTTTTTAGTCTTATAGTGAAAGAATACTTCAGAGAACATGATGCATTTTTAGAGGAATTTTTTTCATACTCGTTGGAGTTACAGGTGTTTTATTATTTTTTTAATCAATTAAAAGTTGGAATTATTGATGATTCTTTAACTAACTTAAACATATTAGAATTTAGAATATTCTAGCTAGTTGAAAGTTTTAGAAGTTAATATTTCATTAACTATCCTGTGACGGTAAAGAAAGTTGCTTTTATGTTAGTCTAAATGTGTTATTACAATGTTTCTTTGACAAAACTAATTTAGAAAAAAAAAATATGGACCAAATTTATTGAGTTTTAAAAAAGGACACTTAATTAACTCAAAATTAAATTTCAAAAAATCAAAATCATAATACAATTCAGTTATTCTTAATTTGATTGAAAAAAGAAACTCTACATAATTACTAAAATTGCTTATTATCTGCATATAAACAATTAGAAGTGTCATTAAATTAAATTTTAAAAACTTATCACTGACAAAATTTAATTATCAAATTAGATTTAAGTTGAGGTTTTCATGAAAATACTCAATTCATTGTTGTTTTTGAACTCTTAATGTTTTTTTGTTTGCATGTAGAAATCGATAAGAAATTGTTGCTAAAAATTATTGTTAATCCATATTTTATAATTTTTTCAGATCAAACTTTCATATTTCTTATACATATTTTAAAATTAAAAAATTCAAATTTTCAATCTAAGTTTCTTTCAACTTTTAATCAGTGAATACTATCTACACTTAAAAACTACACTGCTCCACCGGCACTGTCATCAGGAGCTCAATTTCAAAGGTTGCTGACTTTTACCACACTTCATCAACCCCATCCTTATCTTCACTTGTTTTCTTTTAGCTTAAATATAATTTTTTTCTTATAATCATAAATAAAAATATCATTCAAATTTTAATTAAATTCCGATAACTATTTCCATTCTTTAATTTAAGTATTGTATAGTAACTAGTTCCTTTTAATAATTTTATTCCCATCACAACCTTTTCTAAATAAGGTAAGGTTATAAATGAATATAATATTAAAATATTAGACAAAAAAATATTTATAATTCATACAATTTTTTTCTAGATATATATATATAAATTATTTTATTGGAAAAAATTTAAGAATTCATATATTTATATTTAATCATTTTTAAAATACACATATTACCTCAATGATAAAGTATACAATTTTTTTCAAACAATGACAATAAAATAAAAATTTGAACTGAATTCTATGTTAAATACATTTACACCTAATAGGAGCGCGAACACTTCTCGAAATCAACTTTTTCTGCTCAAATCTTCCAATAATAATAATATTTGTTTTTTTTTCTATTAAACAAGTTAAAAATCCAAAAATATTTTTTTATCAACTTTATATGTCCACTACTATAAAATTTAGTTTTTCAGAAAATATTTTTGAACTGCTAGAGATTTAGGTACACTAAAAATTGGTTGAAAATTAACTTTTCTGACTTTTTTAAAAAAAAAAAAGTTACAGAACAAAGAGTTTAAAACATAATTAATAGAAAATAAAAATAAAAAGATCGATACTTATGTTTCTTGCTTTTTAAATAATAAATAAAATTAATTTAAATACTAAAATAAAAACAATTTTATAAGAATGTGTTGAGAATTATGTATTGTGTTATTTTTAATTTGGATATTATTAATTATAATTTTCTTATATTTAATTAATATTTATATAATATTAAACTTTTTTTTACATATTATTACATTAATATTATGTTAATTTTTAGAAAAGTATAAATTTAAATTTAAAATTTAATTCAAACTTTTTTATAAAAATATCAATTTGATTTGAATTTGGATTTAAAGTTTATTCCAAATATTTGAATATAGATTTATAAAAATCTAAATTACTTTTATAAAAAATATGAATTTCAATTTAAAATTTGATCTAAATATTGAATTTCTATTAAATTTTTTAAAATTTAATCCATTACCACTTTTTAATAAGAGAAATTTTATGCAAAACATGAGAGGACAACCACCAAAATTAATACAATAAAAACACCTAATGTGATAAATTTATATTAAAGACACACATTACAACAAAATCATTAAATAAAAACTAATTTTAGATACCAAAATAATTAGTTAGTATTTGATTAAATTAGAGATCATTTGATAAACTAAAAAAACTATTGGTATCTAAAGTAATTTCTATTATTAATAAAAAAAATTATAAAATAGTTTTTAAATTGGTATCCAACCATTAGCTACCAAGGTTTTAACCACTTACTACTTTATATTAAATTAGTCTCTATCAGTCTTTTAGGGACTAATTTAGAATCTAAAATTTTAGTCGCTAAAACTTAGGTAGTTAATTTAGATACAATTTTATAAATTTTTATTAATAATAAAAACTACTTTAAATATGAATAATTTTTTAGTCTCTAAATTAGTATCTAATTTAGTTAATACAATGACTAATTATTTTTTGTTTCTAAATTTAATTACTATTTAATTATGTTATTGTAGTGACATAAGCACTCGTGCAAACACATGCATTCAAGGAAGAAAAGTTAATCAAATAAAATTAAAATACATATTTGTTCATGTTCAATAAGAGTCATATATAAAATGTCAATGAAGTATCATCTCATATAAACACTACTATATGAAAAATTTAAGAGTGGAGTGAAAAGTTTCATTTTGAGTGAAGACGAGCAATATAATACTTACACATTTTGAATTAGAGATGATATCAAGTCATATATATATATATATATATATATATATATATATATATATATATATATATGAGTTGACTCATAGTTAAAGACTCATTGGATTCACATTTTCCAAATTAGGTATTGACATCCTGGTACATCAACTCAATAATTAGCATCATGTGTAGAAAGTACAGGTAGAAGACTCATGGATTAAACACTTTTGAGGTGGAAGGAGAGCTTCCAATGTGTGAAGACTTCCACTTGAGGGGGAAATTGTGAGGAATTTAAGCATGGAGTCAGAAGTCTCACTTTACTTTAAGTGAAGATGAACAATATATATAAAAAAACTCGCATATTCATTGTCTTAAGTTTCGGATTCAAAGTAATCCCAGATATCTTATGTATGGTTGACTTGTGAGTCGAAACTCTTAAAATCCACATATTGTAAGTTGGTTTCCATTGTCCATGTTACGTCCATTTGAGAAACCCAAAATATCACATAATATATAAACTTTGTTTTAAATCTCTAAATAGGACGTGATGAGATACAAGATAATATAATTCATCTTCAAGCTCTAAACTGCCTACAAACGAGTACAAAATTGCATTTTGGGTTTTTTTAGCCTTTAAATTTTTATACCTTGAGTCTTCTTACAACTTTTATGCTTCTTCCAGAATTTATTTAACTTTTAAATTTGTTTCTCAATTAATATTTAATGGTGTAAAGAAGCAAATGACATTGATGATGATAATATTAGATTAGCAGAAAAAAAATTCATCCTTTACAACTGTTACTAAATCCCAAGTTTTCAAAATTATTTACATGTATGTCCAAAATTAACTTATCCACATATATAGCAATTAAGAAAAATCGATAATATCATTAATTTTACTAATCAAGTTTAAAAGTATTATTTTCTTAAACTGGCATTTATTAGGATTAATACTGAAAAATGGTTATTAGAAATAAATCTCAATTAAAGGAAAAGTATTTTGGAGATGATATACGATAAAAAAAAAATTATTTTGGTAATTCATGGGATTTTTTTATGGAGATAGGTTATGCTTGAGATTTTATTTCTGAAATATGAATTTTAATAATTATTAAAAACTATCAATTAATTATTATAATAATTAAAAAGTGTAACTTATATTCATAGTTAGGCGACATAATTGAAATTAATCAGCTCACTGAGCCCATCGCATCAGATTATCCTTCATCCAACACATTTCATTAAACAAAATTAAGTTAACCAAACAATGAAATTAGAGTGAGTGAAACCAACAAAAGATGTACCTGAATGTGTAATAGAAGCATTGGAACGAGGCGTTTGACGATCCTCATACCATTTAAGAAATTCATTGAAAATAATAGGTTGGCCTGCGGTATCAATTGAAATATGGTCCACAGTGACAGCGGAAGAGGGAACGGAAGAAGCCATAGAAGATAAGGATAAATATAGTCACTGACAATTGGCGATAGCAGCAAAGATGAAGGCTCAAACGAGATTCTGACAGTGTCTCTGACGAGGCGACGACGGTGGCAGCTCCAGCGAGGCATTGGGGCGGTGGTTGGAAATTCCAATGAAAAGTGGGTTCACCAATAAAAATTGAACATTAACCGTATACTCTAGATACCATATTAAAGTAAAAGAAAGAACAGGATAAATCATTTGTGTATATTGAAAACATAGAGTTATATTTATATAAGAAAAGGAATATATGGACTAAACCCATTATATAAATATAAAATATCTAACTATATCTATAATATCTCATAATATCTTATTATATATAATAATATGATAAACTCTCGTTCTAATAAAGTTATGAAGTTTGTATATTAGACTTTAGAATGTAAAGTAGTTATTGGCTTTTCATAGATATCTTCCTACATGGTTGTGTGCTGCAAGTGCAAAGCGTCTAGTTATACTTGGATTAGGTGATGATGATCAACCCATTGAAGATGATTTTGCTGCCTGGTAAAGATAATCCTCTGATTTCTTTGACGACTGTTATCTAGCTATTAATTATATTGTTGCTACCCATAAAATTGTGAAAATGTGTCTATTACTTTTTGTGCCTTTCAAACACCATGAGTCGTCCTTAGGTTTAAAGGAAAGAAGTTTGTGGTCGAAGTTAGTCCTTGGGTTTTCAGGAAAGAAAGTTTGTGGTCAGAGTTGGGATCAGTTGCTCAGAGATGATGCTAATACTGTCTCTACCTCCTATACAAGTGCTATTATTGAATACCAAGTAGTGATTCATGACCCCACTATAACATCAACATATGTTAATCACTCAACCATGGGAAATGGGAATGTTGTATTTGATATTCATCATCCTTGGAAGTGCTTGGAATTGTATACCATAATGTTTTTTTTACTAGTTTAAACTATTAAACAAACCTATTGTTTCATTTCTTGAACGGTGAATGTTACTGTACAAAAGGAGCTTCACAAACCTGAGTCTGACTGTTCTTGCATATAATTGGAATTTGATATATCAGGGATGGACATAACGTAAGTTAGATATACGTCAGATATACTTCCTCACGATTAACCGTATCATTTTTTCTTGGTAAACAAGTGTAGAATAATTGCATTGGTCAATTATAATTATTTTGTTTTGTTTTGGCTTCAAATACTTTATGATAGTTAATATTTTTTTAGATTTTAAAACTTTTATCTAATTATTGTTCAATAATCCATTCCTGGTGTTAATGATTTTGATGAAATTGTTAATGAATTTGATTGACGTGAATATGTCTCTAAGGGTCACCATGCAGGTTGGTCTGCCCGTATTTGGTCTGCAAAATACAGGTTAGGTTGGTCCACCCCGTGCTAGGAGTGCAAGTTCATTTCACTAATCCGTCCCGCATAAGAAGTAACCCACGAGCCTGTGGGCCAGCCACATAAGAATTTAAAAAAAAATTAAAATTTTATTAATTGTAAAAAACTTATTTTATTATTGAAAAATTAAAAATTTATTCGTGTTTCAATTCATTTAATTAAGATAAAAATATAAATTCAAGTATGAGGGTAGTTAAAAGGCTTAATTAAAAATAATAAAGTTTTGCTTTGCATCTATTTTTTTCTATAAATGTATAAGATGATCTTATCAAAGTTTTGCTACAAAATATTTTAATGAAGATGACTAATTTTTAACTATCCTATTGAAATATCTTCTTTATATTATTTTTTTATTAACAAATTTTAAATAAAAGATTTTACTTAAAACTAAATTTACTTTCACTCTTAATACTAACTCCTTTAGATGATTAAAATAAAACATTCATTTTTTTAGTACATTAAAATCATTTTTAGTACACTATGGATGAATGTGACATGATATTTTTTTTTAAATAAATATTTTTTTTATTTGCGCGGACCAATGGGCCAACTCGTCCCGCCAAAGCAGGTAAGCGGACAAGATTAATGAGCCCGCCTCGCACTTTTTGATAGCGGACCACGAGCCACCAGCCCACATGACTCGTCCCACCTTGCCATCCCTATATGTCTCATGTGAAATGCATGAATTTTTTACAAATTTGGCAAAGTTATCAACAATTATTTATGGATGAGTGTCAACAATGAAATCTCTAATATACCCTTCTCAAAATTCTCATTGGTTAAAATTTGTTGAAAACTACAAAATCAGAAGGGAGGTTCATTAAATATGAAATGAGATTCACACAATTTTGTAACAATCTCAATGATGTAAAGCAATTTCTTTTATAAAAAATCACTTGGATAGATAATAAAGGCTTGTATAGAACAAATCTCTTTTTTAAGAGCTAAATCTTTTTTAATCAGATTCGATCAATACAAATAACACAAATTTTCTTTAAATATTCAATTTATTTTGCATATTTAAAATATAAAGTTGAAATCACTTGAAAACGATTAATGATTAATACACCACAAGGTGTAATATTTGTATTTCTCGATTTATATGAGTTAGTGCAGAAATGATTATGAATAAAATCAGAATGATACAAAGTGCGGTGTAATTCTAAAACTTTATTATCAACATCTTTTTTACTTATATTTTTTTATTGTATTGTACTAATAAATATTTTTATTTTTAATTGTAATAGCATTATTCTTTGGTATTCATTTATTTTGAATTTATAACTCTGGAAAGTAAATAATAAAAAATTGAAGTAACGAGGATTTGAGAAAATCGTTGGACTATTTTGGTTCAACATTTTTATTATTTGTTTCCTACTTTTTTATATATGCATCTCCTAGAAGTAACGGGGTTTCAAAAATTATCGAGAATAACGAGGGTTTGAAAACTGCCAAATAACAGGAGTTTCCAAATCGCTGAGAGTAACAGGGGTTTTGAAGAATCGTCAGAAAGTAATTATTTTCCAGGGGTTCATAGAAACCACTGGTAATCCATTAACGACGTTAGATTTTCTAGGAAAAAACAAATCGCGGATAATGTACTTAACGGAAGTTAAAATCACCAAAATACCAAATGTAACCCTCGTTAAAAATAATTTTTTTTACTGTAATTATAAGGTTTTAGTTATTAATTATTTATATTATAAAATTGGTAACTAAAATTTTAATAATTAATTAGATATTAATTTAAAAATTATTTATTAATAGTAGAAATTATTTTAAATATCAATAGTTTTATTAATTTTTAAAATATATAATTTGATTAATATAATAATTAGTTATGTATGATTTAAAAAAAATATTTAAAAATTTTTTGTATTGTTTTTTCCCATACTTCTCATTCTCATGTTGGTAGTGAAAATGAATTTTCTGCAACATGAAAATAGTTTTTGTTAATTGCAATAAGTGTCTTTACTAGTTTTGATTGACATAAAATTGTTCATGTTGAAGTAGAAAAATCTTCATACTTCGATGGCTTTCTATAAAACTTAGCCAACAATAAAATTGGTCTCTTAATTAATCTCCATACTGTTTGGGCAGTAGAACTAAATGAAACGTTGTTGTCACCCTAAAACCCAAACTTCATCTTCTTTTTAATCTTATCATCAACTTCACTCGCTTCAACCACACTGCGGTTTTTAGGACTCCCAAACCTTATTAATTTTTCAATATATTGAAGATGGCAACCAACATGCAACTCATAGCATACGTGGGGCACCACAAATTTAATGAGTACCTTATTTCCTCCTATAGGTTAAGTTTTTTCTTTCAAACCCTTGCCTTTTTCCATATCTCCCTAGAACATTCATTCATGAAATCTAAGTTAACTACTAATAAATAACCTTTTTTATGGAGTGAGATGGAGGAACTCGAACCTAAAATAAATGCAAACTTATTTTTCCTTGACTTCTTTTAAATAAATAGTTAAAAAGGTCACATAAACATTTACATAAGCTAAAAGTGTGTGATCTTTATGAAAATATTATAATAAATATGTCATCATAATAAAACTTACCACCTAATAAAAAAAATAGTATACATCATTCACTTATCTTGCAATTATTACATACTATACTTTAATCTAATATCACATTGTCTATATTATAAAATCAAATATAAGATAAATTTATTTTCAGAGAAAGTGAACTATAATAAAAAAAATGTTTTAATAGAATTTATTTTTATATTATTTAGGGTTAAAATCTCTATTAAGTCATTTATTTAAGGTTACAGTTTTCTTCGCTAAATCATCATTGGAAACGTGTTCTTTGAATTTTTTTTAAACTTCAAAAAAAGTCTTTTAGAATCTCTATTAAATACCATGGGTTTAAGAATCTCCATAAAATATCATGGGTTTCAAAACCTCTGTTAAATACCATGAGTTTAAAAAATTCCGTAAAATATCATGGGTTTAAGAATCTTCGTAAAATATCATCAGTTTTAAAATTTCTGTAAAATGACTTGTCGTTTATGTTAGGTTTAATAGTGCCAAAGTTCAAGAGGGGGGGTGAATTGACCTTTTAAAACTTTCTCGCAGAAACAATGTTTAACATAGTTTTACAGAAAATAAATCGATTTATGTGAAAATGAACAGATTTATTTCAGCACTGTTTTTTGTTTGAAAAGCTTTTAATTCAGCAAGGTTAATCACAAGATTATGCAGTGAGAATTTCCAG
>Ga0123342_1010771_pt1 | contig 10309 bp, 12 predicted proteins | sample Turbeawhitnodule_FD_89960 | JGI IMG/M metagenome (GOLD analysis project Ga0123342, IMG submission 89960) | Root nodule microbial communities of legume samples collected from Mexico - Turtle bean Mexico white nodule | ecosystem: Host-associated > Plants > Roots > Nodule | place: Mexico: Nepantla... | reverse complement strand
ATATATATATATATATATATATATATATATATATATATATATATATATATATATGAATTTTATATGGGCATCAACATCAATAAAATGATATAATATTACTATACTTTTCAAAATACAAAAGAGTAAGAAGGATGAATCCCAATCCTAGTTTTCCTAATTGAATCAACAATTATCTACTTTGCTTTTATTTAAATTTCATGTAAATTATTTTTAAATATCAATTCAAATCAAATTATTGTACATATTCTTATACTTAGTGAATGTTAATATTAGGATTTTAATAACGGTTCCTTGTGATTTCGATATCCATCCTTAGGGACAAATTATTACTTCTGTTTCAGTACACATCGTAAAAAGAGTCATAAGAAATATAACAATTAATTTGGTTAGGTCGGTGGTTTCAGAAAAGCAAATTGGTTGAAATTTAGGAAATTGTAATTGTCATTTAAAAAATATGAATTTGACTCACATTTATTGCAATTGAGGGAAAGTAGTATGGTTTCATGTAAATCAACCAGCTTTTATTGAAAACAACAAATTCAATGCACACAATGATTTCATGTTTGACCAATTGTTGAAATTTAAACAGAATAGTTCACATAGAACACGTAAGCAAGAAAATAGTTACACAGAAATTAAAACAAAGATAAAAACAACTCATTAAAATGAATTTTGAACAATTTGATAAAATACACATTTTTATAATACAAGAATTTCTTAGAACTAGGATATGTTCCTATAATCAAGAATTCCCAATTCATTTTTCTTAAAAGATTAAATTTGTCACTACAAAAAGGTTTAGTAAAAATATCAGCAAGTTGTTTTTCTCATTTCAACAAATTGAATTTAACAGTTACCATTACTTACATGATATTTGATGAAATGATGCCTGATTTCAGTGTGCTTTGTTCTTGAATGTTGGATCTAATTCTTGATAAGATTGATTGCATTGGTATTATCAAATAATAAAGGCACCTTGCTTAGCTTTAAACCATAATATTCAAGTTGTTGTTTAAGATATAGGATTCGTGCACAACAGCTTCCAGCAACTATGTATTCTACTTTTGTAGTTGAAAAAAATGTTTCTTGTTGTGCCAAGAATTTAGATTGAAACTAAGAAGGTGGGAAATACAACTTGTACTCTTCCTATCTAATTTACTTCCTACAAAATTTGAATAAGAGTATCCAATGAGATTAATAGGAGAGTTAAAAGGGTACCATAGACCAACAGAGTTTGTTCCTTTCAAATATTTTAAGATCCTTTTAGCCGTTGTGAAGTGAGATTCTTTGGGATTAGATTAAAATTTGGCACACAAGCACACAACAAACATAATTTCAGGATGCTTGCAGTGAGGTAGAGAAATAATCCAATTAACCCTTTGAACTTGGTTTGACCTACAATTTTTTCAACTGTATTAACATCCATATAACAACTTGTTGACATAGGCGTAACAACGTCTTTGCAATTTTCCATGTCAACCTTATTTAGAATCTCTTTGCAGTACTCGATTTGACTCAAGAAAATGACATTCACCATTTGCTTGACCTGCAATCCAAGGAAATATTATAATTCTCCCATCATTGATGAAGCCATTCAGAAAAGCACTTTTAACGTCCATCTAGAAAATCTAAAAGCCACTCATACAAACAAATGCAAGTAGTATTCTTCTTCATTATACAGGAGCATAATTTTCATCATAATCAATTTCTTTTTCTTGATTATAACTTTTAGCAACAAGCCTAGCTTTATTTATAATTATCATTACAGTTTCGTCAAGTTTGTTTCTGAATACCCATTTAGTTCCAATAACATTCATATAATCATATTTAGGCACAATAGTCCAAACATCAATTCTAGCAAACTGATTTAATTCATCATGGATAGCGGTAACCCAATTTTCATCATTAAGGGCTTCATTTATAGATTTAGGTTCAATTTGTGACACAGATGCCATATGTTCACATAAATTATTTAGAGAATGACAAGTAGATACTACCTTATTAATTTGACCAATTATGTTGTCCAGTGACATATCTCTTGGAGTTCTCCATTCCTTTAGTAAGTCATTTTGTCTTGTGGTTTCAGTTGGTTGATTCGAAGATTCAACTGGTTGTTTTTCTGAGCAGAGCTTTAACTTTTGAAAACCATCATCTTGATATCTTCTTTTGTAATACTTCTTGAGGAATATTGTTTCACATGATTAGTCTCACCAAATACAACATGTACAAATTCTTCAACAAACATTATCTTTTATTATACACCCTATATCCTTGGCTATTTAAAGAATAACAAAGAAAGATGCCATCTTCTGCTTTAGCATCAAATTTGCCAAGGTTTTCTTTTCCATTGTTCACAATAAAGTAGTTATAACCAAAAACTTTTAAGTGAATAATGTTGGGTTTTCTTCAATTGTACAACTCTGGAGGGGTTTCTTTAAAATTGGTCTATTGAGTACTCTATTCATAACATAACAAGTTATGCTAACAACATCAACCCATAAATATTTTGGTTTAGAAGACTCATTTAAAATGGTTATTGCAAGTTTTTCATTTTGAAATTCCCCACCATGATCACTTTGAATGGAACAAATGTAATTGCAGTGTTTGTTTTGTAAAAGCTTGGCAAGCTTTTTAAAAGCATAAAAGGTACTATTGGATTTAAAAAACAATGTCCATGTGAGTTTAGAGAAATCATCTACAATGATAAGTGCATAATAATTTTCACCAATGCTCATAATTCTTGAAGGACCAAATAAATCCATGTGAAGTAGCTCAAGAGGTCTTGATGTTGAAACAACATTTTTCAGTTTAAAAGAATTTTACACTTGTTTTTCGTTTTGGCATGTTTCACATATATGATCCTTTTCATACTTGATTCTTGGAAGAACATTTACATGATTTTTTGAAATTATTTTATTTGAATGATGCATGTGAATATGAGTTATCCTTCTATACCACAATCAAGATTCCTCTTGTTTGGTTAAAAGATAATCAATATCAGATGTAGAATTAGATATATCAAGAAAATAGACATTGTTAAACCTTTTACCAACCAACTTGATATCTTGCGAATTGGGCATGCATATCACACAATTGACTTATAGTAAGAAGGTTGTGTTTTAGACCTTCCACATACCTCTTTGATGAGAAATTTTTTTGATCACCTATAGTGCCTCTACCAAGGATCCTTCCTCTGTTGTGTCCCCTATATGTGACATATCCTTCATGTTTGAGGTGCAGATCTACAAATTTGTTCTTGTCCCCAAAACATGTGCTTTGAGAAGCCATTGTCCCAATACCAGAGATGCTTTTTGGCTATCAAAGATTCCTAAAACATCTTAAGGAACAAGACCATTTGGAAAATCATATTTTCTGATTTTACAAGACCTAGCAGTATAGCCTCTGTTCAAACAATAAAAAACAGGTTACTGAAGGTTTAGATAGTGATTATTTGTTTTAAAAAAAACTTATGAAAGATTTGTTTCTCGTACTTGGATTATGACTCATACCAGCTTTTCCAAAAACATAGTTCTGAGATCCAAGAACTGTTTCCAGATTTGACTTCCCTCTTGAAAACTTGTCCAGGGTTTTTATAAGATATTACACCTTCTTTTAAAGAGATTCAAAATTTTCACAACCTTTCATGTTAGCACATTTACAAAAAGAGTTTTTATAATGATTTCTAGATTTTCAAAATCAATTTTGGTGTTATTTAACTCTTCTTTTAAAGACTTGACTTTATTTTCTAACCAGTTGTTTAAATCTTTTAATTGATTGTTTGACAGAGTGAACCTTTTAGCTTGCTCATGTTATTCCTTAAAGAAATGAAGCAATTGACTATAATTTTCAAAGTTTTCAGAGGAGTTAAAACTTACAGTACTCGTGTCAGAAACATCCTTAGCCATCAAACACAAATTTGCTTCATCATCATCCCTTGATGTTGAGTTGGAGGAAGAGTCATCATTGTCTTGCCATGCTATGTGCGCTTTTCTTACTTTCTTGTTAAAACCTTTTTCTTTGTTTACAACATTTGGACATTCAATCTTGATATGTCCTTGCATCCCACAACCAAAACAAGTATAGTTAGAAGAATTAAAATCAATTTATTTCTTTGGATTATACCTATTTGATGATTGTAAGTTGTCTTTGTTTTCCTTTTTTCAAGAACTTACCAAACTTTATTGTCAGCAAGTTGAGTGTCCCAGTATCACTATAATAACTGGATTCTTTTTCTAGACAACAGATTTCAAGGAAATTCCTTTGGCTTGTTTTTCTTCAGTTTCATACTCATTCAACATGTTCATTTCTAACTCATGTTATCTGTGAGTTTTCCAAAGAGTGAGGAAGTGGTAAAAGTGGTTAGATCCTTTAATTCAGATATGACAGTGACCTTTGCTTGCCATGACCTATCCATATATTTGATAAACTTGATCTTCAACTCCTCTTTATAAAAGATTTTGACAAGACTTATGAGGTGATTTACAATGTGTGTAAATCTCTTTTGCACATCTGATATAGTTTCTGCTTTCAGTATTCTGAACAACTCATATTCTTGGATCAAGACCTACTTCCTTGCTCTATTCACGTTTATTGTTCCCTCATGTGTTACCTCCAAGATGTCTCACATTTCTTTTACTAAGGAAAATCAAGAAACTCTAAAGAACTCATCAAAATTTAATGCAAAAGTTATAATAATTTAAGCAATACAATCACATTGAGCTTTCATTCCCTAAATCTCAGTCCACCATGACGAAGGTTTGTCAACAATTTTTTTTTCATTTTCATGTTTAGGCACAAAGAGCCATTTAAAACCACATCCCAGATTCTCCATCAATTGACTCAACAAAAAATTTCATTATGACTTTCCAAAACTAGTGGTTAACTCCATATAATAGTGGTGGTCTATTTATGGAGGCTCCCTCACCAAAAGAAAGTTTTTCAGCCATTTAAAAAAACAATTTAGGATCAAATCTTGAATAACACACAAGAACCTAGCTTCTAATGCCAAATGTTAAAATTGTTGGCCTGAAACCAAATGGGAGCTGAATTGTTTTTCAAACAATTTTCGCAAAAGAGGGATTTAGATCAAATTTAATAAAATCAATCGAATGATTTTTCTATTCAACCGATTATAAAAAGAACAACAAACACAAACACCAAATATAAACCAATTATTACGTTTATTTAACTAATTGAAATATTGCCAGAAACTGGAAAAAATTAGATAAAGCAATAATGAGAGAGAGAGGTATGCACAGATGATTTATATTGATTCACTCTTACACCAATAGCTACATCCAGTCCTTAGTAAAACAACTGAGAATTCATTAATCCAAGAACAAGGTTTACACAACATACAACCCACATTTTAGTTCTTGAACCCTACAATAACTCTCACTTTTAAACACACACCAGAAAACAAAATCCCTATTTGAATTTTGCCTTACAAGAATATAAGAAAAAGAAATAAGGTTTGAGAACACCTAAGTTTTAACAAAATGTAGCACAGAGAAAGTGCAAACTAAGAAAATCTTTCTTCATAGCACAAGAATGATCCAAGAAGAAAAAATAATCTCCAAGAACAATTTCAAAACAATTTGTTTTCTCTCTTACAAAATTCTTTTCTTGAAATGTTCAGATCATCTCATTTTATAAGATTTCAATGTTTGCAAGAACGGTTTAATTAATTAATGAAAACAAGTCTATCAAATTAACTTGAAAGGTGTAAAAATACTATGATATGTGTACTTGGAAAGGATAAAATACTTGGAAAAGTTGCAGAGCTTCAGAATAATTGGAGAACCTAAAGAGGTTGAGAATACTAGGAGAGCCTCTAGAGGTTGAGCCTGAATAGGTTGAAAATACTTGTGTAAGTTGAAGAGGTGTAAAAATAATATGATAGGTGATGCAATCCTAGCTTGCATTGCTATGAGTTTTCTGTTTTCTATTTTGGGGTATGGAATTTGGTGGGATTGGGTGGCTAAAATGGGTGAAAGAAACTGTGAAGTATTGGTGTATGGAGAATGATAATGAAGCTTAAGAGAGGTTAGGCCAACTCCTAAGAAGATTCAAGCAAAACACTATTAGAAGTGCAAACTTAAATGTGAGAATTTTAAGACAAATGAGCTAGCAACTTGGGCAACTTTTCTTTATCAATTCAAATATGATTTACATGGGGCTAACACTTGTATTTATAGTGCTATGTGCAACCAAGGTGGAAGCTTTAACCCTAAAAACTCTTCAGCTAGTCTAGAGTTGCATTGGGTCCAAGGAGACCCAATTGTAACTCTAGTTAGACTCTTTCTTCTTCTATTTACACCCTACTCTAATTGGCCTAAAACATGGCCCAAGATAATGGCTGAAATACAAGCTCAAAATAAAGCCTATACTACTTTTTACAAATTTATAAGACTAGGAAATTTGGAAGAAAAGTTAAAAATTAATGCTACATAAAAATAGAGTTTTCTGAACTTCTTCTTCTTCTTCTTCTTCTTCCATTCTTCTAGTCATGGCCCTAGTTAAAGGCCCAATATGTGTCCCTCTAGATGGTCCTCCATCAGACCCTACCTCTTGAAAATGATTTGTCCTCAGATCCAATTCTTCAATATTGTCAACACCACCTGCAAAAGGAATCAAATCACAAACATTAAAAGTAGTGTTAACTCCATAATGAGCTGGGAGGTATAATTTATATGCATTGTCATTTATGCATTGAAGGACCTGGAATGGACCATCTCCTCTGGGACTGAGTTTTGACTTTCTTTGGTTTGGAAATCTTTCTTTTCGTAAATGTAGCCAAACCCAGTATCCTTCCTCAAAAATTATTTTCTTTCTCCCTTTGCTATTGCTTTCAATATATTTTTCAATTTAGGCTTTAACCTTCTCATGGAACTTCTTAATAAACTTTGCTATAGAAACTTCTTCTTTATGAATCAAAGAAGAATTTTCTGGAAGTAGTAGTAAATCAAGAGGTGTGGGAGGATTAAATCCATAAACAACCTCAAAAAGGAGAAAGATTAGTAGTTTTGTTGACTACTCTGTTAAAAGCAAATTCTACTTGAGGAAGATATTCATCCCAGGACTTCTTGTTGCCTTTTAAAAGTGCCCTCAACAATGTGGATAAAGATTTGTTTACTATGTCCATCAGTTTGAGGATGACATGTGGTAAAAAACATGAGTGTAGTTCCTAATTTAGACCGTAAAGTTTTCCAAAAATGACTTAAGAACTTCATATCTCTATCAGACACAATAGTTTTTGGTAGCCCATGCAACCTAACAACTTCTTTGAAAAAAATCATGGCAATCTAGCTAGCAGCATCTATTTTGTGGCATGGAATGAAATGAGCCATTTTACTAAAACGATTCACTACCACAAAAATAGAATCATATCCCCTTTGTATTCTTGGAAGTCCTAGAACAAAATCCATGCTAATGTCTTCCCAAGGGGTGCTAGCTATAGGAAGGGGAGTATAAAGTCCATGAGGCATAATTTTAGACTTAGCTTGCAAACAAGCTATACACTTAGAATAATGCTTCTGAACATCTACTCTTATGTGGGGCCAATAAAAATTTCCTTTTAAAATAGATAGAGTTTTATCAACTCCATGATGGCCCATGAGACCCCCTTCATGACTTTCAATTACAAGAAGCTTTCTGATGGATCGTTGAGGAATACAAAGTTTTCTTTTATTAAAAAGATACCCTTTAGACAAATAGAACCCATCACAAGGTTTCTTGAGACATGATGCATAAATGGATGCAAATTGAGCATCTTGCTCGTACAATTCCATTATGTTATCAAACCCTAGAATTTGTGAGCCCAAAGTGTTAAGTAAGTTATGGCACCTAGATAAAGCATCAACTACCACCTTACTCACCCCTTTCTTGTGTTTAATAACATAAGGGAATTGTTCTAAATATTCTACCATTTTGCATGTCTTTTGTTTAATTTTCCTTGCCCCCTTATGTACTTAAATGAATCATGATCAATATGAATAATGAACTCTTTAGTCACCAAGTAATGTTCCCATGTTTGGAGGGCACGAATGAGAGCATAGAGCTCTTTATCATAGGTGGGATAATTCAAGATAGGTCCTTTTAGTTTTTAACTAAAATATGCAAACAATATGGAAAAATGAAGAACAATTTTTTTTGAGAACTTATCTCTTGAAGAACTGTGAACCTAATACTTTAGATACCACTTGATGCAATCCTAGCTTGCATTGCTATTAGTCTCTTTTTTTTTTTTGTATTTCTGGGTGCGGAATTTTGTGGGATTGGGTGGCTAAAATGGGTGAAAGAAACTGTGAAGTATTGGTGTATGGAGAATGATAATGAAGCTTAAGAGAGGTTAGGCCAACTCCTAATAAGATTTAAGAAAAACACTATTAGAAGTGAAAACTTGAAAGTGAGATTTTGAAGACAAATGAGCTAGCAACTTGGGCAACCTTTCTTTATCAATTCAAATATGATTTACAAGTGGGCTAACACTTGTATTTATAGTGCTATGGGCAGTCAAGGTGCAAGATTTAACCCTAAAAACTCTTCACCTGGTCTAAAGTTGCATTGGATCCAAGGAGGCCTAATTGTAACTCTGGCTAGACTCTTTCTTCTTCTATTTACACCCTACTCTAATTGGCCTAAAACATGGCCCAAGATAATGGTAAAAAATACAAGCCCAAAATAAAGCATATACTACTTTTTACAAATTTATAAGACTAGGAAATTTGGAAGAAAAGTTTAAAATTAATTCTACATAAAAATAGAGTTTTTTGAATTCCTTCTTCTTCTTCCATTCTTCTAGTCATGGCCCTAGTTAAAGGCCCAATATGTGTCCTTCTGGATGGTCCTCCATGTGTAATAGGTGTAAAAATACTATGATAGGTGTACCTGGAGAGGTTTAAATACTTGAAGAACCTGTAGAGGTTGAGAATCCTGGGAGAACCTGCAAATGTTGAAAATCCTTGGAGAACCTGTAGAAGTTGAAAATATTGTGTAATCCTAAAGAGGTTGAGAATACTTGTGTAACTTGAAGAGGTGTAAAACTACTATGATAGTGAAAGGCTCTTAAGCGAGTTGCTTAAGAGGAATGGACGTAGCCCTTGTTGGTGGGTGAACCAATATAAGTTGCTATGTATCTCTCTATATATTCTCCATATTTAATTATTGTCTTCATTGCTAATATTATGTGAATTGAGTTTAGGCTCCATTCGACTTCTCCTTCTGGAGCCAATTGAACCTTCAATTGGTATAAGAGCTAATCTCAGGGGTTAGTTTTTAATAGGACTAGTGGAAAAATCCTTGGTACACTTAATGGAATTCGAGAAAAAATTCATAGACAAAATGCTTTTTAAAGGAGAAATGTATGAGCCTTGGAAGGAAAACTCAATCAACTTTTTAAACTATATGAATGAAAATTTGTTGATCATCATAAAAGAAGGCATTTGTGCATTGTGGTGGAAACCCATCCAGTCACAAAATCCACAAAATATGGAGAGTTAAGACCTAAGGCCTTGTTAAGGAATTTATTGGCCAAATGGACCTAATTGGGCTTTTATCTATCTTTTGTAGGTCCAATAAAGATGACAACACTAGGAAGAAAGCATGCACACAATGTATTCAAGAAGATCTGTTGAAAACAACCGATTGTTTTATACTTAGGTGTTTTTAGAAAAGGTTGAAAACTGCTTTTTATGGTTGACTTGTTGTCAAAACCAAAACAACCGATTGATTCGTGGAAACAATCGATTGTTTGTTTTGGTACCATAACATGAAAGTGTTTTGTGCTTTGACTGAGCATTAAATGATTTTCCAACTGTTTACGCTCAAATTTTTAATCCTTTGACCAATCTTTAAATGCAATGAATAGTTTGTTAAGATTTGATAACAAACAACAACTTTGATTATATACAGAAAAACAGATTTGGGTTTTTCACTGATTTTGAAAAAGAGAAAAAGTTGAGATTGCTTAGAGATTGAGTTTGATCAAAAAGTGTGAGATAGGATTTTCTCTTGTATTGATTTCAGATTCATTCTGTAACAAGTGTAATCCTTGTATCTGTTGAAAGAAACTTTTTGTGTGTTGCTGAGAAGTGTTGTGTGTTCTTGAGGGGATCAAGATCAGCATTCTTAGTGTTCTTGTGCTGACCAAGAGAAGTGTGTGTCTTGAAGGGTTCAAGGTCACTTCTTTGGTTGTGTTGTAAGTGATCTAGGTTTGATTGCTTAGTGGATTTCCTCAGTGGTTTCTGAGAAGACTGAATGTAGCTCTGGGTTTAGAGTGAACCAGTATAAACCTCTGTGTGCATTCTCT
>Ga0123342_1010770_pt1 | contig 10309 bp, 6 predicted proteins | sample Turbeawhitnodule_FD_89960 | JGI IMG/M metagenome (GOLD analysis project Ga0123342, IMG submission 89960) | Root nodule microbial communities of legume samples collected from Mexico - Turtle bean Mexico white nodule | ecosystem: Host-associated > Plants > Roots > Nodule | place: Mexico: Nepantla... | reverse complement strand
AGATAAATAAATTTTTTTTTCCGTCTCCCCCCCCCCCCCCCCCCCACCACTAGTTAAAAGCCATCCATTCTAACATTGCTGACATCAAAGGTGACAATTGTAGTACAGACATTGCATACTCTCATTGCTTGGCCTAGACATCTCGTCAAACCTATATCAGAGTCTACGTTATATCTTAGCACTAATAGGATTATATATCAAATATATTATATTCTAACTAATTTAATTATTTGTTTGTTTGTTGATGAGTAGCAGGAACCTAAGACAAAACTACCTCTACAAAAGAAGACAAAATTCTCCATTGATGATCCTATGGTAGCATTGGTGGAAGTTGCTACAGCTTTAGATACAACTGTCATAGAGGTTCCATGGGATGCCAATGTTTTTGGAAGGCATAGTGATGTACTGTTGTACTTTCACATGTTTGATTTGTTGGACCTTGCATATGGAAATCAGAAGATTAACATAACAGTTCTGCAATTAGGGATTATGTAAGTTCAGTTATTAAAATATTTGTACTTTTCATTTATTATATATATATATATATATATATTAATAATATCTTATTGAAATTTAGGTATATTTGTGGATAATGTTTTAATGAGGGGAAACAAGATACATATGAGTTTTTAGACCCTCAACTCATTCAATCACTTGGTAACAAAAAGTCAGAAAGACAAACATACTTCACCACTGCCTCAAAGAATGGAGGAAAACAAATTTATATTGTTTCATATATACATGAGTAAGTCCATATTTATTAAATAAGTTATACTAAATTATTAAAATAAGAGAAACTAACTGATTTGTTATATTGGCGTCATTGGCAATTATTGATCATATTTGTTCAAGATCATACCGCTGCATGGTTTTGTTTCTTGCATAAGAAACCTCCTAACTATTTTAAGCACATTATAGATAGGTACGACAATTTCATTTAACATTTATTATTACTTATGCATTACATAATGTTATGTGTTATAACAACAAAATTTATTATTTCAGTGCTTATTCTGGATGTAACATGTTGAGTCGGAGGGGAAGTGCAATCGCGAAAAAAAATCACTTGGATGCACCTTAAGGTATTTAAAGTATATTTGTTCACTCACTTTAAGTGTCTCATGCATTCATTTAATAACATTTGTTTTGATTAGCATTGCAATAAGCAATCTGGAAATTATGAGTGCGGTTATTATGTTATGCAATGGATGTCAACTATTGTGCGAGATGGAATTGATACAGGTTGGAATCAGGTAATACCTTAGTACAAAAACACTTTAAAATTTGGGGTTTATTATTCATGCAATAATTAAAAAAAAATCAAATGTCACAATTTTTCAATGACCCAGAACCGCTAGATTCGGAAGCATTGCAGTATGTGAAGACAACATGGTCAAAATATTTTTGACAAACACCTTAGAATAGAAGAATAATTAAAATCACATAGAACCTTTTCATATAATGTAGAACTTTTTGTAGAATGTTATATGTACTTAATTTATTATATGTAGTCTTTCACATTTAAATTATGATATTATATGCATTATTGTTCTAGAAATTTGATATTTTATGCAGAATTAGAGTATATATATAATAATACAACAATTTCTTTAAAAATATCATTTTTAACGACAATTTAGACCCAAACCGCCTTTAAAAAAGCAAAAAAAATGTATTTAATTAATTATGAACCCATTTATACAATTTTTTATATTTTTTCCCTGATTATTTGTCAGAATAACGACGATTTTTACACGAGTCGTTAATATGCTTTTATAACAACGGTTCTCAAGCTGTCTTATTTAAATTATGATATTATATGTATTATTGTTCTAGAAATTTGATATTTTATGCAGAATTGGAGTATATATATAATAATACAACAATTTCTTTAAAAATATCATTTTTAACAACGATTTAGACCCAAACCGTCTTTAAAAAAACAAAAAAAATGTATTTAATTAATTATGAACCCATTTATACAATTTTTTTTATTTTTTCCCTGATTATTTGTTAGAATAACGACGATTTTTACACGCGTCGTTAATATGCTTCTATAACAACGGTTCCCAAACTATCTTCATATGATCTTTTTAACCATGTTAAATCACTTTTCTACAGTAGTGCAAGTTGAGCGATTCATGGAGATATTGAAAGTGCATGGAAGAATCCATATAGTCCATAAGCATTTATTATTGAGAGATACATTATTGAGGAAGCATTTGAGTTTTTAACAACGTATATGTTAGAAATAGATGTTGTAGGAATTCTAAAGTATTAGTATGAAGGAAGAAATGAAGGTAGACGCACACAAGGTGTGGTTCAAAAAGTTCAACATGAAGCAATCCAAATACATTTGTATAAATTGAACAATACGAATGATATTTTTCCTTACATAGATGCACACAAAATGTTGTTGTGTTAATCACTATAAGAAAATCATCAAATAGAAACCAATTTTTAGAGACCAAAATAATTAGTTGCAATAGTAACTATATTAGAGACCATTTTAGAAATTAATAAAAATTTTGGTTTCTAAATTAGTTTTTATTATTGTTAAATCGTTTCTAAATTGATATCTAATTAGCAACCAAGGTTTTAGAGACCAAATTTAGAAACTAAATAATTGGTAGTTAAAACCTTGGTTGCTAATTTGATACCAATTTAGAAATTATTTAACAATAATAGAAACTAATTTAGAAACCATTTTTTTTTTAGTTTCTAAAATGATCTCTAATTTAGTTACTATTGCAACTAATTATTTTGGTTTCTAAAAATTGGTTTCTATTTCATGATTTTCTTGTAGTGAATGAACCCTCGTGAAAAATGAAAAATCACTACAACAAATATCACTTTAGGCAACATCAATAACATTATTGTCTAAAGTGTAAAAAATGTTACATAAACTTTAGGCAGCAGGTTACTCACACTTTTCCAACTATGGAGTATTTGCTATTGGCGTAGCTCAAAGACAATAGTTTTTTCCCTATGGTCACACCTGCTTTCAAAATCGTGGCAAATGCATTTACAATATTATTAATGGTTTTTTAACTGTTGCATTTATGTTTATACCACATTTGTTTAAATGTGGCAATTGCATTTTTTATTATCATTATTATTATTATTAACAATTTGTTTGTTAAAATAGAATCGAACTCAAGTCCCACAAGTAAACATAACACATATAACTACTATAGCGAAAAATTATTTTTTATTGTTAATAATATTATTAAGAACAATAATAATAATAATTTTATTGTTATTATTAATATTATTAACGATAATAATAATAATATTAGTAATATTAATATTATTATCAATGTTATTTTATTATAATAACAATAATAATAATAATATTAATATTAATATTAATAATAATTTGAATTTTGATTTTGATTTTAGAACTTGTTTTGAATTTCGATTTATAAATCGGTGGAAGTTATTTAGATATGGGAATGTGTTGCAGATTAATGGAAAAATCACAACAATTTTGGAAGGACCACATAGGTGTCAAACTTTATAGATGGAATGCTAGAAAAATATATGTATTTAATTTTTGTAGGAACCAACATATTTGTACTGATCAAGCTTTGTAAGAGATCTAATATTTAAAGATTACAAGTCTATCTTGTTCTCCAAATCACTCTCTCCTATAAATAGAGTGTCTTGCCTCATGTATTTCACACATTAAATTTTGAATAGAAAAGAAACTCTGCCAGAGTGTTTGGTGAGCTGAGTCTCCTAAAGGTTCTTGGGTCTTATCTTATGAGTGTAGTGCACTTCAAGTGGCGGTTCTTCACGACTTATCTTGGAATCTCTCATCCTTCCAAATGACATGATCCATCTTCCATTCCATAAGCTTTCTCTCATCTTTCTCTTTTTCTTTCTTCCATTACGCCTTCCATAATTCCATTTCCATTTACTTATTTGTTCCTATTTTTTTATTCGGTCATTATCTTGCTTCCTTCCAACTTATGTTGTTTTAATTTTCACACCTCATCATCATCATCACCTTATATTGTGTTTTTATCTTTGCCCTCTAGAAGTGAACCTTCACACTTACTTAACCACTTGGTTAAGTTCGTGTCTAGTAGGAATCTTCTTTGGGTTTCTCACCATATTCAACTTAAAATAAAAAATCATAAACAAAGTGCAACCCATAATATGTGCAATTCTAAAGTCAACTCACATCAAGAATCTTCAACCACTTCTTCCCTTCCCATTAATATTTTTCAAGAAGAAAACATTATAGCTAAAGAGCAATTACCACCACCTAAGAGAACACTTTGAGATTATGCCATGCGGCAGGGGCCAAGACATTTTTATAGTAATTCAATACGTTCTACAACCAAGGTTTTGGAGATGAAACATGCATTCCTCAGTCTTATCAATCCCATCAATTTACAACAGTGGAACATGAGGATCCATATACACATTTTTTTACATTCTTTGAATTGGTGGGAACAATAAGTTTTCAATCAAATGATATTGAAAATATTTATCTGCGTTTGTTTCATTTCTCGTTGATAGGAAAAGTTAAAGAATGACTCAAATCACATCCAAATCAAAGCCTCAATAACTAGAAGGATGTGGAGGAAATTTTTTTACAAAGATTTTTTCCATTCTCTCGCTACATAAAAACAAAATCTAATATTTCTATGTTTAGATAAGGATAAGATGAAGCCTGTGAAATATTTTAAAGAAATAAAATAGATTAAGGCATTAGAATATATAGATTTAAATTTAATATAATTTGAAGGTATTCATTATCTATTGCTAATGAGTGTGTTGTCTATTCCTAACCAATTTTAGCTGCGGATATTTAGGGACACAAATTTTTGTTTATTCATGGAAGACATCTTATCATGAGAATGAGGTGGCAATGAACCTACGTGTCATACTTATAACGAAGCTTTAGTTCCTGTGGTTTGCATACTTAGCCAATCATTCAAACGTTTGAATGAAACTATAAAAGTTAATTGATTATAATATTGAATGTAAGAGTGATGTGAGCCCCTTTTCATTTTTCTTTTTTGGATCATTAAAAATCTTGTACGGAATACTTTAAGATTTTTTATACTAAAATGTTTCAAAATCTTAAACCAATACCATGCATCACTTAAATGAAAATATATTTTGATTTTTAAAATGAGGTACAATAATTTGAAATCTTTTAAAATTTGATGTTACAATTTAAAAGAAGAGTGAATATTTCAACATATTTTTGGGAGAATTATCTCTAGATTTAGAAGTTTATAAATTTATTATATTTATAATATTTTATATGAATAATATTTTAATTAATTAATTTTCATAGCTAATTAAAATGTGACTATTTTTTAAAGCTATTATCTAGGAGTATTTATCCTACTTGTAAGATTCTCATATATTCCCCGTCAACTTTCCCTGTATGCTCATAATCTTGACTTTAAAGTTGCGTTTTACATAAAAAGAAAAACTGAAAAAGTTATTTTAGAAAGAAAGAAAATGTGAAACAGAGATAAAGCCAAATCAACAAGTTAAGTAGTAAAATGATATTTGTAACTTGTTTAAAGTGCAAACAAACCTAATTTTTTGGAGGGGTGTTAGAAGACCAACCTATTATAACTTGTGTATCTACCAAATTATCAATTCATTGTAATTTTGTGTTTGTGGCAGGTTAATTCTTACGTAATTGCAATTGCTAGGTTATTTTTTTCTAAATATATAATATTTAGAAAACGTAGCAAAACTATAAATGCCTAATGGAAAATTGAGTCATCTTATAGAGTTTGTAATAAATCTGCATTACCAATCAAGGAAAATTAGGCTGATTGCCACCATATGCTGGAATATCAATGATTTGAATCCACCTAGTTTGTGTTTGGGTAAATTTAAAAACAACTTTTCTATGTAATTCATTTGAATATATATATATATATATATATAATATACATATCACTGAAATTATGTATTGTATATATTAGTAGAATTTGGCTACTTCGTAAGATTTTCCCTTAATTTAAAGAGTTTTATGGAGATTATTATCATGTGATTTTATAAAGTTTCACAAAATATTTTTTAAAAAATGCAACGAAATATGAAAATTCTATTTGTGATATATATATATATATATATATATATATATATATATATATATTCCTCATTTCATGAGAGTTTTCATATCAAATAAGTTATCATTATTTTAAATTAAATTAGGTATACTGGAAAATTTTCCATTTCCCAATGAACATTTATTTTTCAGTTAATTTGACTTTTGAAGCTAAAAAGTTTCAGAATATGAGTTTTTGTATTTATCAATAAATTAACATTGTATTGATAACAAAAAAAATGAAATGACACAAAAACTTGGTTATTTTAAGCAGGAAACGTAACACAGATTATGGTTTCAGTCTGCTTAAATTTGGCATGCATTGAATCACATACATATGAATATGCAATGCAATATTCTTTTAATAAAAAAAATGAAAGTGGTAATCTAAAAAACGTTATAAAATCATTTTAGAATCAATACATACAACAATTAGGAGAAACAAAATTTTAATTTAATACACTATCCGTTTTAGTTTCAAACCGCATATGCACATGAAACCTTTATGGAACATGTAATTGTGGAAGGATGAAACGCCATATAATTTTGTTTCTTACATGAAAATCATTAATCATGGAGAAGAAAATAATTAATTACTATATTAATTAAATTAAATATTATTTCATAAATTAAAATATTTTTATATCTAGAGTATATTTTATTATTAATAAAATTTATAAATTAGTTTCTAAATTAATATCTAATTAGATACTAATTCATCTAATTTTAGAATTGATAGTTAAATATTTGATAATACCAATATAGAAACTAGTTTATAAATTTTATTATAATAAAAATATTTAGATATTAATAATTTTTTTAATTTTAATCAATATAGTAACTGATTATTTTTTATTTTTAAAATTGGTTTTTAGGAAATTGCTATTATTGTTTTTGAAAAATAATTACAATTAGGAAACAATGGATTAATGATCTCTCTTTTTATTTTATTTTAAAAATTATTATAATGCCAATTGTGGAACTACATTGGTCTATAAATACGACTAGCGGGTGATTAATCCCAATATCTTGTATTTACAAATCGCATCATGCAAGTTTTTAGTTACATTTCTTTTGTTGTAATAGTTTACTCCCTGCTCCTAAACCCTAGCCATGGTCTCAATCTCAAATTATTTAATTCTTCCAAAATTGAAAACGATGATGAATGGAAAGTAGCAGCAGCTACATGGTACGGGGAACCAGATGGTGCTGGATCTGATGGTGAGTATTACTTAGCATGCTGATATTAAATTAACTGAAAAAAAGTGTTAATATTCAACATTTTTCACATATTGAAGTATTTAAATCTGTCATGCATGAATAGATAAACTGTTGTAAAACATTATTTTTCAATATTACAGTATCATGAGTTGAAACATTGGTGTTTTTTCTTCTGATGTTGTTGTGTAGGGGGTGCTTGTGGATATGTTGAGAGTGTGGAGAAACCTCCACTCTCTAAAATGATCTCAGCTGGAGGTTCTTCTCTTTATCAAGGTGGCAGAGGATGTGGAGCTTGTTATCAGGTGCATGCAACCTTGATGGTTATTTGCTTCTTCTTGTTTAGAATAATAAATATTCAAATTGTTTCTTCTGTTCAAAGGTATAAAAAGACTCTCTTATTAGACAGTGATTCAAACATATACTTCAATTTTCAGGTGAAATGCACAGAAAACACAGCTTGTTCAGGAAATGCAGTGAGTGTGATGATAACTGATGAATGCCCTGGCTGTTTCTTAGGATCAGTCCATTTTGATCTGAGTGGCACTGCATTTGGTTCCATGGCAACTCCAGACAAAGCAGATAATCTTCGTAATGTTGGAGAACTTCAAATTCTCTACAAAAGGTATAACTCTTTTACATATTTGTTAACAGCTAATAATAATAATGGTAATTTTTGTGAGAGTATTTTGGTAACACTAATTTGAAATACCCTTTTGGGTTTGTAGGGTTGCATGCTCCTTTGGGAACTCAATAACCTTTACCATCGACAATGGGGCCAACCCATTCTATTTTGCAACTGAAATAGAATATGAAAATGGGGATGGTGACCTTGTGGACATTGAGCTGAAGCAAGCTAATTCTGACACATGGCTTCCAATGCAACGTTCATGGGGTTCAAGGTGGGCTTTGAACTTAGGTTCAATGATGCAGCCACCATTCTCCATTAAGCTCACTGAAGATGGCAAGAACCAAAGGAGGACCATTGTGGCTGATAGTGTAATTCCATCCGGCTGGAAACCTGGTCAAGTTTATCGATCTGTTGTTAATTTTTAAACACTATCTCTGTGAGATTTCTCATATAACTCAAACCATAACTGCCACCATCCAACAATTTACAAATGTGACGTGTTTCAAAATTCAGACTCTTATATAGTAATAAGTATAATGTAGTTTTAAAATTATTATGCTACAATGCAATTTTAAAATCATTCTGTCTGTTTAAAAGAATTTACATTTCAATATTCTTTCATCAGTAAAAATAAATAAAATTAAAGGAGACACTTCACGATTTCTCAATTCTTATATAAAAAGATTCTAAAGGTCAAACTTCTATACCTAACCAAAAGATACTACAAGTCCAAAAATAACAAATCAAACATCAAGAAACTAACATGTAGGAGAGAGAGTAAAACTCGTCAGTACAAACACCAAGTCTCGGGTAGGCACAAACATTTTACGAGCTGCAAGGCAAAAACAAATACAAAACAAAAACAAAAGTCTCCTGTTAACAACCAAACCTCGCATCTACACCTTAGGAATGCAATCGTAGATAACTCTCACACAAGTTGACATGAATAATTAACCTGCACAAGAGAACAACCCCACCCAAAAACCCACCTTGAAACATTCTCATTCTTCAAAGTAAGATTATTTTCCAGCATATTGTTACAAACTAAGTCAAGCAGAATCAAGTACTCTTTACGAACAAACAACTGATATCTACACGACCACAAACTTGTATAGAGAAGCACAACAAACCATCCATTTTTGGAAACAAAGTTATTTCTAAGGTCCACAAACATCATTTTTTTTCAGATACTTCAAACAAATAATGGGTTTCAAGCACCAATTCGAGTAAGAAAAGTCTGTTAATCTTTCCTTAGTCGTAATTCAAGACCAAATTTTTCTTTGTGTACCATAGTGGTTGACCGAAGAGAACCCCAACCACTCCAAACATAAATATCAAATTCTCCAAGATACCTTGCACTTGAAGAAGAGAGGATTTATCGTCTCCTCTTACTCACCATACATGGAACAAAGACGAGTTACATTTCAATTAAAAATTATTTCTCTTTTTAATTACAACGTAATGCAAAATTGTTAATATATCATTACTTTATTAATAGAATTGTCAACGTATCATCGTTTAATAATAAATTTATTTCTCATTTTGTATAAGAAATTCATATATAAATATAATAATATAAATCTGTAAACATTTCTTGAATGTAATAACCAAAATTATCATTAACAGTTATTGTATAATTTTATATACCATTTCAATGGTGTATTTACAATTTTAGTCATCATGAATAATATTTCTATACACTATAAGAAAATTATTAAATAGAAACTAATTTTAGAAACTAAAATAATTAGTTACTATTCGACTAAATTAGAGAGTATTTTATAAACGAAAAAAAATTATTGGTATTTAAAGTAGTTTTTATTATTAATAAAAATTTATAAAATAGTTTTTAAATTGTTATTTAACCCTTATCTACTAAGGTTTTAGCTATTTAATATTTTATATCCTAAATTAGTCTATTAATCTTTTAAAGACCAATTTTGAATCTAAAATATTAATAACTAAAACCGAGATAACTAATTTAAATACCAATTTAGAAACTATTTTATAAATTTTTATTAATAATAGAAATCACTTTTATATGCCAATAATTTTTTTAATCTCTAAATTAGTATCTAATTTAGTTAATATAGTGACTAATTATTTTTTTCTATAAATTTGATTGCTATTTAATAATTTTCTCGTAGTGATAGTAAAATTTAAAATATCCTTTTTCATACACATTTTTTCATACATAATATATGTTCTAGCCGGTTGACCTGGGTCGTCTTTATGCGTGGCTTGTCCTAACGAGCTAGGGCACCTTCGTTCTGCCTCGTCTATGAGTACCTGAAAAAGAAGAACAAAGGGGCGCCCTCGCGGCCGTTTGCACTCCGACGATCAAGTCAGCTAGCGAGAAACACCAAAGT
>Ga0123342_1010769_pt1 | contig 10310 bp, 10 predicted proteins | sample Turbeawhitnodule_FD_89960 | JGI IMG/M metagenome (GOLD analysis project Ga0123342, IMG submission 89960) | Root nodule microbial communities of legume samples collected from Mexico - Turtle bean Mexico white nodule | ecosystem: Host-associated > Plants > Roots > Nodule | place: Mexico: Nepantla... | reverse complement strand
TCTTACTCTTTTGTTCGGTTCAATTTGACTAAAATTGGTTCATCCAAATGAGTTTGGGATTTGGTACTAGTTTTTGGTGAGTTCTTATCTTAGAACAATGATCCAACTCTAAGAAAAGTGCCTTTATAATGTCCAACTCAAGGTGATTCCTAAGAAGGTCAAGAACCTTTCTCTATATGGCTAGTGGAATCACATAAGAACTTCCTTGATCGATTAGGACCCTAAGCACATTTCTTCCTACAATGATGACCGATATAACCATAGGGTCGTCCTCGTGAAGGAACACATCTTCTGAGTCGGCTGTCGTGAAACATAGGGATGGAGTTGAGAATTGCTCGGACTTCTTCGTGTCCAAGGACATCACAACTTAGAAATAGCATTTTCGGCAAGATGTCGAGGCGCCTCCTCTAGAGAACCCTCTCGCGATGATATTTAGATCTCCTTGGAATGGAGCCTCATGGGTTAGCTCTTGCCTTCTGCTCCTCCTTCTAGCTGTTCTCGAGGTACTTAGTCAGGAAACCCTCATTCACCAGCTTTAAAAGTTGATAGGTTAAAGTAAGGCATCGTTCGGTATCATGCCCCCGTGCTTGGTGGAACTCACACTAGTCGTCCTTTTGTCCTCCCGGAGTTTGATATGTTTTCTTCATAAAACGTAGTTTATTTACAACGTCATCCTTTGTTATGAGCGCCTTGTATGACGTTCAGAACTTCAGTTTGGGTATATTTTCTTCATTGTTTGGACCATTTGCATCGTCCTTCTTTGTGATATACGAGACGTATCTCTGGTCAGTTCGCCTACTTGTAGACACCCCTATGCTCTTTGAACAACGCTCTCGCCTGCTTTCCTTGTATCTTGACTGCTTTGGCTCTGTGTTGCCATTCTTTCTAAGTATGGCCTCTTCTGCCTCGATGTGGGCCACTGCTCGTTCTCTTACATCAGACATCGAATACGCTCTATTACAAATTAATGAATCACTGAAGAGGCTTGCTTCCATTTCTTTTACGAAGGTAGCGACCACCATCTCCTTGTTTGGAGTCTGAAATCTTATTGAGATCGTATAGAAACGGTTAGGTAATCCTTGAGGAGCTCTCCTTACCTTTGTTTGACATCAAAGAGATTTGGAAACTAAGGAGGGTCTACTTTATTGGCAGAGAATTGTTCTTTGAATATTTTGGAGAACTCTTGGAAAGAAGTTATGTGGCCATCGGGAATTCCGCCGAACCATTGAAGAGTTGTTCTTATGGACGTGCCCATGCATCTTGCATCGAACAACGTTCGACCCACCCGAGATGATCACTTTTGAGCCCTAAATGCTTTTACGTGACTCTTAGGATCTTCTACGCTAGAAAAAAGGGTAATTTTTGGCATGATAAAGTGGGACGGTATCAGCTCCTCCATGATCTGGTGTGAGAATGGTTTGGGCTCATATCTTGAGGACATGTCCTGGAGCCTATCCGAACATTGCGTCGTTCATGTCTATGCATGTTTCTCCATAAATCCTAGTTTATTTTGTGTAGCTCCTCATTCACTCGAGCGTTTTCCTCCATCGTCCTATGGGAGGCTTCTATTTCTTCCATGAGACGTTCTTGGCTAAGTCACGTCTCTTCTCGTAGACAATCTTGATCGACTTAGACTTCTTCCTGTAGCTGCTCTTGTTCGGCTCAGGCCTTTTCCCGCAACCATTCTTGTTCGGTTAGAGCCTCTTCCCATAGTTGCTCTTGTTCGACTCGGGCCTCTTCCCATAGCCGCTCTTGCTCTCGTTGGTATTCCTCGTTGCTTGTTGAAGAACTCTCATGGTCTCCGTGATTTGTTGTAAGGCTGGGACTTCGTCTCCTTTGGGAATTTGTGCGCCCTGCCTAGCGTTCCTCATACCGTCAAATTACTTGGCGCTTTGCGTTTGAGAATTATCAGGCCCCACGGTGGGCGCCAAATGTTCTCGCCAACCAACCTGGATTGGGTCTTGGAGGTGGATTATGGGCCAACTTTTCAACGTTATTGCTTTGCGATGCTTAAAAACCACAATGAGGGGAGCTCCACCTGTTGATAAGACTCCGACGATCAAGTTAGTGAGAGCATATAATTATGAGTATAGTGTGCAATATCTAGAGTGACACTTACCTTCGTTCACGGTCTTGAGGCCCTTTTATAATATTCGTAGATCCTCCTTTAGGATTTAGCAACCACAAAATAATTTGTTAATATATCCCCTTTATTTTTGGGATGTTGATAAGCAGAGTATTGTCTCTAATTGTTTATATTTGTCAAATTTAAGATAAATAACTATGATTAACTGATTTAGTTATACATTTAGTTGTTTTTTGTGTTTCTTGTTGCCTTTTAATGTATTTGCCAGCTGTTAAGGCCGACTCCATTCAGAACCATCAGACCTGTTATCATTTGGACCGAAATAATTTATTTTGGATATTAAATTAAGTGGGCCAAGATAAATACGTTTAAGTGCTTAGATCGAAACTCGAGCACGTCCGACCAATAGAGTTACCAATAATAAAAACAAACACTATATTTGGGATTACTTTAATTTGATTGCTCTCATTTATTCAAATTAAAAAGGGTGATGACTAAAAGACATGCACAAATGTTATTTTGAACAATAGTGGTACTAAAAAAAATATAATTTATATTTGAATACACACAAAAATTAAATATAATAACTTTCACAAAATTAAATTAAGATTTCGACGTTACTAAGAACTCTCAATTATCATACAACAATAAATTAAGTGTTTCATTTAAAATGATATATATATATAATATTAAAAATAAATATTTAAATAATAATAATAATTATTATTATTATTATGTGTTTGTGAGTGTGTCGGATAGATTTCTATAAAATTGACAATGATAAAACATACAATATTTTTAAAGTATGAAAATGCGTAATGGGAAATTGTAATTTGCATAAATTTAAATGTTTTTGTTTTATATCATGAGATCTGCGAGAACTCATACTTTTTTTATATCAATTTTCTTGTCCTCCTAAAGAAGTTATATTAAAATTCGCTACTGATCAAAAGTAAAAATAAACTAACCTATTGTGGTAGGTTTAGTGGGAATTAAAGTAGAATGCATGATATCATAAGCTCTAATCTCAATTAGGGCCATTGTAAAGAAGAAAAGTAAAAAAAAGAGAATGTAAATATATTGAGAGAGTGGAGTAGGAATTGAATATTGATTAACAACTTTCAAAATTAAGGAAACAAAGGGAATAGAATATTATAATGATGGTAAGGATGAAACTACCATTCAATAATTCAGCATACTATAAACACAAAAGAGAGTAGTATTATGAAATACTTTTCGTTTTTCTTTTTCACTTTTTCACCCACACTTTTGGTGACTTAAGCGTTAGGGTTTTATATATGACGAAAGAATTTGGGAGACAACAAAAGAATCACCTTATATATTATCTCTTGGGCTAGTGATGTTAGATTCTATGGCTTGATGTTGGCAAGACATATATTCAGAAAAAAAAGGAAGTAATTAATTACTTTCCATTTAACAATCGCATTTTAATTTTATTTAAAAGTACTTTATTTTATTGCAAAGAATAAATAAAATATATAGATTTGAGGAAACTTCAATCCGTATACAAAGTATTAAATCATTTAGAGTAATCTTCCCAAAAAAATCATACAAGAAAATTGACATCCTTCTAAAAGCGATACAAAATATGCATATGAACATACATAGATTTAAGACGTGCCCAACATAACATGCAAGGAACTATCAACACTACAACTTTAAGGTAGAGGCCTTACGTTTCCATTTCTTGGAAAAACCTATATATGTTTTACCAAAGGAAATATTATTGCACCTAGAAACAAAGCCATACCCCACGAAAATAATCCATTTGTTTCCCTCAAAATGGGACGTATTCCTCATTGTGTTCCCTTTCATGATGCAACAATTCTGCTCGGTGTTTTTTGATTTCTCCACCTAAATGTTGTTCCAGTCTAAACGGTAGAAAACGCTTGCAAAAAAAAAAAAAAAACCACCCTCCCAACAACTCATGGTAAGGTGAAGTTATCTTTGTTGAATGCATAACCAATGTGAGACACAAGCAAGCAATCTAGGATATACACACCTTATTTTATTTTTTTTATAGATTTCAAACAGATAACATGATCAAAACCAATATGAGTAAGAAAAGGTTGCTAAATTTTGTTTACCAGTAATCCATGACCATGATTTCAGATTGAGTAAGAGAGAAAATTTTCAACAAATCAGACCTAGCATTCCTGGAGGTAATATAATTTCTCTGTCTCTAAATTTCCCCAATTATAACTACCAATGGAACTCCACACTTTGTTTATAGCAATATTCAACCTCAATATTGTAAATTGACTCAGATGTTGTATAAGTTCACTATGCATTACAGTAACCCCTCCTACCCAATTATAACATAAATTCCAAACACTTTTAACAATTTTGCAAGTAAAAAACAAATGGTTTACAATCTCCTCATTGTGACCACACATAGCACACGATAGGCTTTGTAGCTGTGGGCATTTTCTACTTAGATTAACTAAAAGTACTAAAATGAGTATAATACATTTGGATGTCATTATATAAACTAAAAATATCTTTGAGGAGTTTCTCTACTAAAAAGGTTACAGAAATTTTCAAAATATTTACTAAACAAATCGTACACAAAATTATTCTTCTTATTTTATCAAATGTGATCATGTTCAATTAGAAGGTAGTTTGAAAGTTAGTGAAGAATCAATCAATTAGAAATCACTTTAGTCAATTAGAAAACTATTTTTAGTTTGATTATAGAAAATTAACCTGTTGTTTTTGCGAAACAACCGATTGTTATACCAGCAGTTTATAAAATGAAAGCTAAAACAGTTTTAACGAGAGCAATGATAGAGATATTAACACAAAATGTTTATACTGGTTCACGCTTTACCAAGAGCTACATTCAGTCCTCAATAACCACTGAGAATTCACTAAGTAAACAATCCTTGATTACAAACAATACACCAAGTTGATGATCTTGAACCCTTCAATAACACACACCATCTTTGGCATTCAACACAATTTTCAGAACAACCTCTGAAACTGCACGACACCAATTCACACAAAATTGCAATGATTAAGAAAGAAAGGAATAGAATACACCTGGGTACAATCAAAGTTAATGACCATAAACGTAAAATAACATTTTTATACTCCAATCAGTTGGTCAAAACATTTAATACAAGAGCCAAAATCAATTTAAATCATTTAAAACTGATTTGCACAACTTAACAAAATTTTATTAAGGTTTTTAGAAAATTAATCGATTGAAATCATGAATCAACCGATTGAATTGGCTTGACAGCAAATTCAAACAAAGTCAAGCTTTTCAAAATCCACTAAGTGTAAAACAATCGGTTGAATCGGCATTTCAACAGGTTGAATTTTCACTTTCTGTAGAAAACATATATTTTTCAAAAGAATTATTATTCATTTAACCTTGGATCATCACAAGGAGTGGATTAACAAATTCAACTACTTCAGACACACACACAACTAGCAACAAGAATCTTCATGCATTCCACTTGGATTTGGAGACATCAAAGCACCTTGTTTAACAATCTCCCCCTATTTGATGAAGACAAATCCCTGGTTTGCTTGTGTTGTCGTTTTGGAATTTGATAGATCCTGTAAAACAAAAATTGTGCACATACAAGACATACATAGCAGCAGGATAATCCAAGTTCAACAAGCACATAAAGACCAATTTTCTGCATAAGAAAACAATGTGAAAACAATGCAGATTAGTGTGAAAAACCAGGTGCAGATGCATATCAGAGTTGTATAAGAGATATAGCAACAACAAATTAAGAAACCATACAATGTAGCAACAAGTTACAACACAGAAACCACACCATTCTCCCCCAATTTGTCTTCACAAATAGAATAAGAGAAGGGATAAAAACATAATTAAGAAAGAAATTGTTCAACAAGCTAAAACAGAATAAGAACTAAGGCATTAAATCTTTCAATCCTCCTTGACATATTGGAGCTCAAATAGATGATTCTGCAATCTGTTCATCCAGGTTCTGGAACCTAGCCATACAAAATTCATGATGATTCCTTTGATCATATGCAAAGCTATCCATGTGATTTATCATCAACCTCTCAAAAGGTGTCATGGAAGAATTATGCTTCTAGTGCTTGGACCAGCACCATATGCTTCACCAGGAACATCATTGCCTTGATCTCCCTGACTAGTTTGATGTTCATCAGCTCCATTATCCTCAGCATTAACAACAACTTGATTATCTCCATCATCTTCAACATGGTTTCCACTGAAAAAACCACCTTGTTCTCCATCTTTACTTACCCATTTTCCTCCAATTTTAGTGAATCTCATTTGTTGAATCATCCATTATCGACTTCATGTGATGGCTTCACCACCTCATATAACTCCTCCTCAAGATCAATTTCAAAGTAATGCAAAAACTTAGAGATAAGAATAGCATAGGGATAGTGGTAGTCACTTAACCTCATTGATTTTTTCATGTGTTCTTTGAAGATGTGAATCCGATTGACCATGTTTTTCTTCATGATGCAGTATATAAGGACAAGATCCTATTCAGTAAGGACAAAATGGTTGCTCCCTCTTGGAGTTAGCATCTAGGATACAATGAAAGCAATGATTCTTTCATTTAGCTTCATGTCTCCCACATAAAAACCTTTCACTTTGGATTGAGGATTTTTTAGGCAGCTTCTGTAGAACTGCATCTTGTTGAATTCTTCTACAACACCAATGTTTCCTTTATTAATCCAAAGCCTAACATATTTCAACCCAGTTACAATAGTCCACACATATAGAGTTATCTCCATATCAACTCCTTTTACATGTGAGCTCAAGTTCTCACCATCAATGTGAAGATTTGTGTAGAAAACATTCACAAGATCAGGATATATGTTTCCCGACTTTTCCAAAAAAGTTTTCAACTTCTGTTCCTTCAAGACATTCACCACTTCATTGAGGTTTGTCCTTTCAGCCAGTTGAAAGTGATCAACTTCGGATTGTTGATGGCTTTCCTGCTTGATTCATACAGGAACTTCTCTATCTTCTCATCATCCCCTGAAAATCAGTTTTCAAGGTGCCCACCCCTTTTTACAGCACAAGTCTTCATCCTTTTTGATGAGGGAGGTGTTGAGTCCATGAGGTAGAGATGAATTTTTGAGAGAATACAGAGAAACTAGCAGATTCAAATGTAGCAATAGAAGGAAAACAATGGGTTGATCCTATGGAAAAATTAGTTGAACCAACACATATATTGAAGCAAAAAAAAGCAATAAGGTTACATTGGCATTTAGTGGGTTATTTTTCAATAGAAAAAGAATTTGTTACAGTGGGAATATTCCAATACGTCAGCCCTAATCATATTTACCAATGACAACACCAATCCATATTTGACCATCCATAAAAGGCACTTAAATTTCCAATAAACCATGAAATATATTCTTTTATGACCAGAATATATTCCAATAAGGCCATATTCAAAGGCAAAATTAATGTATCTTTGACCCATAATAGATTTTGAATGAAAAGAAACAGTTGTACCCATGCTCAAAAATTAAAAATAGCTTTAATACAAGATTGCTAGAGGTAAAACAATCGGTTGTTTCATGAAAACTATCATTTGTTTTATTGAAACAACAAATAGGAGTTCACAAATCAAGGATTTTTCACAAAGATGAGAAATGCATAATGGAAATTTCATAAACCTTTGCACAGAGAAATTCCACAACAGATTTAGCCAAAAAATATATATTTGAGGTTTCATCTAATCAATATGAGGCACACACACAAATTGAGAAATAAAAAAACAAATAGTTCTTCTTTTGAGTTAATCAACCACTATGCATGAGCCAAGACTGTCACTTGACTTTCAAGAAAGCCTTCTCTATGCAATTGAGAACTGCTCACATAAGATTTTATTTAAGATCTTTTCCCTTGAGGCTTCATTATTCACACCACTATGATTCTTGGCTTTCAAGAGTACCTACATTAAAGATTCAAGAGACAAGATTTAGTGCCCTAGTAATTTTGGGTCCATGGGTATTAACTAGATCATTAGGAACCTTAAAATTCTTAGGAACCCACTTTAAAAAACCTCTGGGAATAGAAAATTTCCTAACTCTACAGAATCTAACAGCGTGACCCTTCTTCATGCAGTAAAAGCACGAAAAACCTGGTTGTTTCAACAATTCAATCAGATGTTTTTCAAAGAAGCTTGAAAATGGCTTTGAAGTTGATATTTTCTTGCTGTGTGGATTAAAACCCAATCCAACTTTGCCAAAAACACAATTTTGAGATGGAAGAACAGTTTCAAAGTTTGATTGGCATTTTGAAAACTTACCCATAGGTTTTACGAGATGATGAACCTTCTTTTGAAGTGATTCACAAACTTCACAAAAGCTAGAGCCACATTTGCAAGAAGAGTTTTTGTAAATCATTTCCAGATTTTAAAAATCAGATTTCGAATTGTTCAACTCTTCTTCCAATGTCTTGACTTTGTTTTCCAGTCAATTATTCATGTCTTTCAACCTATTATTCAAAAGGGCTAGCCTATTAGCTTCTTCATGAGTCTCTTTAAAAGCATCAAGAAGTTGGTTGTAGTTTTCAAAATTTATTGAGGTTCTGGAACTTACACTGCTTGTTTCTGATTCTCCCTTTTCCATAAAGCACAAATTTGCCTCTTCATCTTCATTTGATGATGAGTTAGAGGAAGATATTCATTATCTTGCCAAGCAATGTAGGCTCTTTTAGCTTTGCCCTTCTTCTCAAATTTCTTGCTTGCTCCTCTCTCCTTGTTTTCATTGTTGGGACAATCAGCTTTGATATGACCTTGTTTACCACATCCAGAACAAGTATAATTGTTAGAATTAAAATTATTGAGTTTCTTACTGTTATACCTATTTGAGGATTGGTTCTTGTTGTTGTTCTTCTTCAAGAACTTGCTGCATTTTTGGTAAGCAAGTTAAGAATTTCACCATCGTTGCCCTCACTTGTTTCTTGACCAACAACTTTCAAAGCAATGCTCATCACATGCTTCTCTTCATGCTCTTGATCATTCAGCCGATTCATTTCAAGTTCATGTTCCCTTAGCTTACCAAACAAGGAGGTTGTAGTCAAGGTTGTCAAATCCTTGGATTCAGAGATAACAGTGACTTTAGACTGCCAAGATCTGTCTAAGAATTTGAGGATTTTGATGTTAAGTTCCTCCCTTTCGAAGATCTTGCCAAGGTTGATTAGGTAGTTCACAACGTTGGTGAATCTCTTTTGCACATCAGCAATGGTTTCCCCTTTCAACATTCTGAACATCTCATATTCCTGAATCAGAGCATGCTTCCTTGCTCTATTCACATTAGTGGTGCCTTCATGGATAACCTCAAGAATATCCCACATCTCTTTTCTTGAAGCACATTATGAGACCCTGAAAAACTCATCAGAATTTAAGGCTGAGGTGATAATATTCTTAGCAATACAATCAAATTAAGCTTTTTTGCTTTCAGTCTCAGTCCATTGGGACCAAGGTTTTTCTATGAAAATATCATATTTTTCAAATTTTGGAACAAAAGGGCCATTTAAAATGGCATCCCAAATTTCTCTATGAATTGATTCCCCAAATATTTTTATTTTGACCTTCCAAAATTGATAATTCAGTCCACAAAATAAAGGTAGCCTGTTTATTGAAGCACACTCCCCAAAGGGTAGTTTTTCAACCATGAAAAAGGTTTTAAGGTCGAAATCTTGAATGACTTTCAAGAACTTAGCTCTGATACCAATTGTTAGAAATATAGGACTTAACAAGAGGGGAGTGAATTGTTTATGAAATATTTTCCCAAATATTGAAGGTAGATTGAAAGACAGTGAAGAATCAATCAATTAGAAATCAGTTCAGCCAATTAGAAAACAATTTTTAGTTTGATTGCAAAAAATTAACCTGTTGTTAACCGATTGTTTATACCAATAGTTTATAAAATCAAAGCTAAAGCAATTTTTAAGAGAGTAAGGATAGATATATTAACACATAATGTTTATATTGGTTCACTCTTTACCAAGTAAATCAAACCATGATTCAAACAACACACCAAACTGATGATCTTGAGCCCTTCAAGAACACACACTACCTTTGGTGATGGAGATCAAGCGCAAGAGGACATGGAGGCCAATCAACAAGATCAATAAGAGGTAGAGGCACAAATGGAGGACGCCCATGGAGGTCAAAGCCCACCTCAAAGGCTTACAAGAAGCATGTTCAAAGCTTTAGGAGCT
>Ga0123342_1010768_pt1 | contig 10313 bp, 7 predicted proteins | sample Turbeawhitnodule_FD_89960 | JGI IMG/M metagenome (GOLD analysis project Ga0123342, IMG submission 89960) | Root nodule microbial communities of legume samples collected from Mexico - Turtle bean Mexico white nodule | ecosystem: Host-associated > Plants > Roots > Nodule | place: Mexico: Nepantla... | reverse complement strand
TTATATATTTTTTTATATTTTTTTTTATTATATATAAAATTAAAATATTATATATATTTTTTTAATATATAAAAATATTTTATTTTGTATATATATATATATATATATATATATATATATATATATATATATATATATATATATATTCTAGCCAAGAAAAATAACCATTGACCTAAAACATCAAGATTGTTCAACACTCTAATTTTTTATGTTTTTTCTCCCCCCATTCTTAGTCAGTCTCCCTTCCCTCTTATATTCTTCGACCTGCCCCCCTTCTCGCCTCTTCTTCTTCCTTGTAACTCCTTTGATTACTTAACTACCCATTACACAAATTTTGTAACGGTAATCTCTTCAACACCAATCATTAAGGTAAATAACTGGATCGACCCCTGACCACACAACCCCTCAACCTCTGGCGTAAGATAAAGAGGCTTTAGGGTCGGCCCATGAGCATACAAGAGGCTTCAGGGTCGGTCTATGACCACATAGCCCTTCAAGCTCTGGCGTAAGCCAAAGAGGCTAACAAAGTTTCCCCGAGAGTTTCCCCATCTCACAAAAAGCAACATTGTGTCTGATGTTATTGATGCCTCTAAACGAACACCTCGATAATCCTTCCTTGATTAACACACCTGATTATTGCTCGTCCCATATGCATTAAATGAAAACACGTCCTCTTTCCTCCACGTGGCCAACCTGATTTGCCTATTGTCAAACAATGTGCCCCACACTTTTCCTCACTTCCACCTTTCCTCTTGGACAGACTTCCTGTATTACTTGAGTAAGCTGGCGCAAAGTCATCAGAGCTAAGCTAGCCTTCTGGACTCTCAAAAGCGTCAACTTGAGGATGACGTGGCATCGATGAAGGCCACAAATACTCATCTTGAGAACTAGCTGACAAACATTTCTTTGGAGAAAGATGACCTTCATTTTAAACTACAACAAGCTTTATCTGAACTTGCTAAAAAACGCGAAGAATTTTTTGCTTCTGAAAGCCTGCTCCAAACCAAAGTTCAAACGCTCGACACCGCCCTTGAAGCTGCAAAGGACAAAATTGCTCATGGGTTTGTGGATGGTTTCAGTGCTGCTTTAGAACAATTTCGAGCTATTTACCCCGATCTTGATCAATTGAAATTTGACCCGTTTAAAATAGTTGTTGATGGGAAGATACTGGAAGAGTCATCTCAGTGTCGTGTCTTATTCTTCTTTTTGCTTTTTGTATTTGACCTTTCAAACTGTTGGTCTGTAATTATTCGCACACTCTCCACGCCTTTGCCAAACTCTTTATGTAATTACTACTTATGTTGCCTTTAACTTATACCTTTATATTTCGACCTATTTGCTCTCGTTCATCCATCATGCATCGTCTTTTTTATTTCTTCCCAACAAGGTTACATTCTTTCTATTTTGATGGGATTTCACATGTCATGCCTTGTCTTTTTAATTGACAAATTATTCAAACATGGTTGGAATCCCTCCCAATTGTACTAAGGAATTTCATCATGCAATGCATGACCTTCTTAATTGATCTTTACCCGACTCGTGGTCAGAATCCCTTTCAGCTATCCTGAAGGGATTTCATCATGCAATGCATGGTCTTCTTAATTGATTTTCACTAGACTCTTGGTCGGAATCCCTTGCAGTTGTACTAGAGGGATTTCATCATGCAATGCATGGCCTTCTTAATTGATCTTTACCCGACTCTTGGTCAGAATCCCTTCCAGTTGTACTGAAGGGATTTCATCATGCAATGCATGACCTTAATTGATTTTTACCTGACTCGTGATCGGAATCCCTTTCAGTTATCCTAAATGGATTTCATCATGCAAAGCATGGTCTTCTTAATTGATCTTTATCCGACTCTTGGTCGGAATCCCTTCCTTAATGAGCTCATTAATTTGCCTTGCCAACGTTACGCAATCCTCTGTATCATGTCCATACGTTCTGTGGAAATGGCACCACGTGTATCTGTTAGGCCCTAACTTCCTATCTGTTTTTTCTGGGAAATGTAGCAACCTTGCGGTATTGACATCCTTAACAATATCTCTTTGCGAGACCGTTAACCTTGATGGCAGCCATTCACTCCTTCCCCCACTAAAATCATTGTGTCTTCTCGACCACTCATTTCGCCCTCCTCCTCTGTCACAGGCTAAGGTCCTTCATGTCGCCTTTCTTCCCTCCTACCTGTTTTTACAGGTCCTCCCTTGACATCACCACTCTTTCCTCCATTCACTGCCCCCTCATCCCTCTTCTCATCTTCCCTCTTCTTTACTGTGAACTCTTCTGCCTTAATGTGAGATATGGCTATTATTTTTGTGAGATGGGGAAACTCTTGTTTTTACCGCTACCATACGGTCTGACCTCCTTTTGATCAAAGATTCTCCAAACGATCCTGGGCGCAGACCCTTTATAAAGGCTTCCACGAACAATCGTTCATTCGGCTGAGGAATCTGTACCATCACCTCATTGAATCGACACAAGAATTGCTTTGTAGACTCCTTCTTTGTTTGCTTTACTTCAAATAAATCTGCTACCTCCAAAGGTTTCGCTTTGTTTGCCGAAAGATGAGATATAAATAATCTCGAGAATACTTCGAACGAAGTTATTGACTTTTCCGGTAAACGGCTAAACCAATCCAGCGTCGTTCCTACCAGCGTACCTGTGAACATCTTACACCTCAGGGTGTCTGTCCCTCCACATATCGACATTTGGGTTCTAAAGACTTTCAAATGGGCTCATGGATCTTGCTTTCCCGCAAACACACTTATTTTTGGGAAAACATAACCCACTGGGATATGCTCTCTCTGGATTTCTTCTGAAAAGGGCTGAAAATCCTGATCAACATTATTCTCTTCTTCTGATTGGACTATCAACTGTTGATCCAAACGGTGTTCAAGTTCTTCATTCCTTCTTTGTAAACAATCATGAACTTTTAGTGATTCTTCCAACATTTCTCTTGCTTGGATGCTTTCCCTTCTCATCTCGTCCTGGACTCTTCTAAATTCCTCCGCTTGTTCCTCGTTTCGTTTCCTCATAGTTTCCATTATGTCCATCAAAACTTGAGTCGCATTAGACACCATTCCATTATCTTCTACCCTCAAATCACTCATTCTTATCGATGTTTTATAGTGGCACAGGAAAATTTTACCTGCCCCACGGTGGGCGCCAAATGTTTTAGCCAAGACAAATAACCTTGGACTTAAAACATCAAGATTGTTCAACACTCTAATTTTTTATGTTTTTTCTCCCCCCATTCTTAGTTAGTCTCCCTTCCATCTTATAGCTTTTATCGACCTACCCTCCTTCTCGCCTCTTCTTCTTCCTTGTAACTCCTTTGATTACTTAACTACCCATTACACAGATTCTATAACGATAATCTCTTCAGCACCAATCATTAAGGTAAATAACTGGATCGACCTCTGACCACACAATATATATATATATATATATTCTACATTTTATTATTTATCTAAGAGAATATTTTGGGATAGAAAATGTTCACAATGTAAGTTTATCGAATCAAAGACTTCACACGCTACTTGTATTGAAGCTTTTGCCTCCTCCTGCAACTTTGCAATCTCTTCAACAAGAGTCACAAACGGTAATGTTAGAGAGATTTTTTTCATTCATTTTCACATTTCTCATTACCTTTTTTTTCATTCTTAAATATAGGTTGAATCTGAATCTACCAAGTTTGAATATGAAGATTGTGAAAAACAGGCTTAGAAATAAGATGAAAGATGAATTTGCACAAATTATTTGATTAAATATATTTAAAGAAGGTCTGCTGAAAATTTTGATACAAAGTCTGTCATTGATGATGTTCTGATTCTGATATGAATGAACTACGTACGTAACTTAAAAGGTATATACATTTAACTCCTACTATTTTGTAATTTCATATTTTTTAATATTTGTTGTTAGTTGTTTTTAGCCCCTATGCTTAACATTTGGACCACCCAGTCCTCTAAAATTTCTCTCGTGCCTCTCTTCTTTTCTTCAAATCAAAATTCCCATGCGATGTTCATAAATATTTTCTGAATCAGCTATTGGAATAATATAATGATGCAGCAACTATTGCAAGAGTTGATAACAAAGCTACAGTAAATGTAACAGTAGAAACAAGATTAGCATGCGTCTTTATTCCAGAAGGTATTTTCCAAACAATACGACTGTCGTACACATTAGCATCACCTTTTTCCAATTTGAAGAAGCAGTAGCGATTTTCCACCTTCTCCTTTGTGCTGCAGCGCACTAACATATCCGGTGCACCAAATTCAACTGCTGAGTACCCACTTTCATTCAGAGACTGCAAAAAAAGAGAGAAATGATGCAGTTGAGGCAGTGTCATAGACTATATAGGACATGTAATAACACTAGCATGAATGCTACTGATGCACTCTCTCCCACATTCTCTTTCAAACAATAAGAAAGAGTGTCTTGAAAGGAGAGATTTAGACTCTGTTACTAACCATCCTCATACTGATATAGTATTTTTTTTTTCAGGTCACTTCCATTTTATTCTTGCAGATGAACAAATTAGTATTGTTAACATAGTTTTACAACATTAGCACCAATAATCGTAAATAAAAAGTAATTAGCCTCGGTGATGTTGCTTCAACTTCATTTGGATCTCTAGTTGAATCAATTATCATGGTGAAACAATGTCAAATCCTCCATAATTTTTTGCTACTTTTGCAGAACATTAGATTTTAAAGAACAAGCTTGGCTGAATATGGTAACGAAGTAATTGAACCATAATAGTCTTACTTGGTAACGAGCATGCAATGGAAGCTCAATCTTGACATCAGTTGGCTCTTGCAATATATTTGGGTCTACAACTAAGTGAATTTCAACAGCAGAACGATTGGACAAGAATGAAGGCAGCTCCAGATTTGTATCACCAAAGACAGCTACATCACTGAACACTGCAATAAAAAGTGCAATTCACTAGAAAGAAACAAGGAGATACTCCTAAAATTACAAATATGGCTTCTTCTTTTTTTACATTTTTCTCTATAAATATGAAGCGCGGGTGTAGAATATTTACCACCACGCTGAACAAGATGTTGTAACTCAAATGGATCAGCAAAAACTCCAGAAGGAAGTCTTTCAATAATTATGAATTCACATGAGTAGCTTAACAGTTCAGACAAAGACTTTAACTGTTGGCTTTGAAATTTGATCAATGTAGAGACACTACGATGAGAACCTTCACCAGTAAGATTGCGCTTTAGATCTGACAATCTCCATACAAGATCATGCTTATCTGGAAGCACTTCACACAACTCAGAAGTGACTTTTTGAGAAACAAAGTTTTCGAAATCGGAATCGTGTAAATTGGTGTATGTGTCATAATAGAACTGCATCAGAAATTTATTGATGGGAGAATCCACCACCTGAAAACGCAAGAAATCATTTGGTAAAATTAAAAGAAAACAAAACAGATTATAATGCTGAAAGGGTGTGCCATGAATTTCTATATCATCAAAGACAGAGGAAAATCATTTATAAAGAAAGGGTATTTTACTAACCGGAGTTGAAAGTGAATCAGCAATTCCAGGTGAGAATAGGAAAGAAAGGCATGCTAATAAATGAAGCAAGGGTTGAATAGTTGCCATGAAGAAACGGAATTGATTTTGGGATAGAAGGGAAAGTTAGGGTAAAAAGTGATAATAAGACGCACCCTGTAAAAGATCTCGTTAGATGCAGATTCAGTGAGAAACAAAAATACAAATCTTCAATTCAAACAATTTTTCCACAGACAAATGCGCAGAAAACACACTGGCACACTTGAGCTTCAGCGCACAACATCGTACCTCGACTCTGGTTCTCGGATCTATGACAGTGGGGCTCGGTTCGGGTTTTCCGGATCCGAAACTTATCTTCTTAAATATTTCTCTGTATTATAATATTTTTACGAGATTTCTTTATTTATTTTATTTTTATAAATAGATTAAAGGTGTATGGATTTTTGTGTTATGTTAGTATTATCAACAAATAGAAAAAAAAAAACTTGATCCAAGAACATAAAAATGTGTTTTTATTAATTTTAAAAGAGAGACAAAATGATGTGTTGGGTTGAACATTAAATCTAAAGATTTTTTTTTTTGTGTTTAGAAATGTTATCTTTTATGATTTTTTTTTTCATGTCAAATGATTCAAGATACTAGCAATGAAAATAACCGTCCTAACATTTATGATCAAATTTTGTTTACTAAAAAATCAAGATCAACCTGTCTCGAGTCAGCTATCATAAGTCATTTTTGTACATTGTGATAATGTTGAAAATAACAGTAATAATATTTGTGAGTCAAACATTAATGTTTAAGAAGAAGTTTGTTCCCATATAAATCAAAACCTCAATGAATATCATGATACCAAACAAAATTTAGAATCAGATTAGTCTGTCCGAATGAGTACTGGGATAAAAAAAAAAAAAACTTACCCGAGTATCTAAAAGACTATTATTGTAATCTTAATATTTTCAATACATCTTCAAGAGTTAAATGTTCTTTGAATTATGTTTTGTCTTGCAACAATTTATTACCTTCTTACACATCTTTTGTTGAGTCTCTTTCTTCCTATGTTATGTCAGTTTTATGAGATTGAATTAATTTAAAATCCACTTCTTAATAATAATAGATAAATTTTGTTAATATTTCACAACTTCTTGTCAACAATGATATCTTTTAATTCCCTCATAATAATTCTCCAACTTTGTTTCTATATTATCAAATTAAATATGTACAATATTTAATATTTTTAATTTGAATGTTTAATCCATTTATACTTTTTTTTCATTGATAACTGATTTTCAATTAAATCTTATTACCAATCATATCTTTAGAAAATTATTCAACCACAGAATAATTTTGAAATAAATATTTTCAACATATTTTCTTTTCATCTGTATTTATTTATTAAATAAATAAAATATAAAATTATAATAAATTCACATCTATTTATTTCTTTTTATTAATTTTTATTTTTAAAATTTGTATTTTTTTTAAAATATAATAAAAAATTTAATCATTTGTTGTAAGTAAAATTTCATAAATATTTCACTAATGCAATTTTTTTTAATAAAATTAGTAGCTTTAAAATTTAGTTTATTAATATTAATGTTAGATTATGTAATTTATTCTTGAAAATTTTAAAAATTTAGATCCTATATAATACTTAATATATTTATCAATAATTATTGAATAAAGGGCACATTATATATAAATTAATATTTAAAATTAAATAAAATATTATTATTCGCATACTTATATTAAGAATATACATTTATAATTTATTTTAATTTTATATATATATATATATATATATATATATATATATATATATATATATTCTAAACACCAATCTCAGATTCAAACATAAGAAAAACTGTTCGAACTTTAGGATATTGTAATTAAACATGGAAATTAAGAAGTGCTAAAGCAGTTACCTTGCCGAAGAGCAAGGAACAGCAAACCGGGTCATGCATTTTTTTTTATTTTTTTCCTTTTTACATAAAATAATTTTTCAAATACAAAAAATTATCTTATAGAGTTAACTTTTTTAAAGACCAAGACTTTTGAAGAAAACTAATTGAATATAACAATATTTTTATATTTGAAAAAATCATTTTAGTTAAAAATAATTCAAAATAGTCTCTTGATTAGTTGTTTGCATCAAGCATATTGATGAGTTAACTCCTGTGAATAAAATATAAACAGAACCATATCTAATATATACCAACCAGCATTTTAATATTACATTAAAATAAAAAAAAATTGACAATATTTGGTATTGTTTTGTTTTGACGTAGTTCGTGTCAGCGTATAAAATATAAACAGATATGATTAAAAGATTGGACAATTTTATTTTATTGTGTAAAAAAAAAAATTGTTAATGCATATTGTCTAACAATAAATTTTTAAAAACTGTTAAATTTCAAAACCCGACGACTACATTGTAAAAAGTGTTTTCCAATTATAAGCAACTATTACGGGAAATATAGGCGCAATTGTTTCATATTCTTTTTATTTACTCGTGATTTAGAAATTTAACATACATAAAAAAAAATAATTTAGATAAGTTAAAATTGAAAAACAAATGTAAAATAAATTGATCAAACAATTTTTTTATTTTTTTTCTAGTTTGAGTGTTTCTTTTTTTCAAGTTTTTTCTCTTTTTTCATGGATAGTTTTGGAATCGAAGAGTCAGATGATATTCACATCAAGGTTAAGATTGACTTGATTGTAGATACAAATGAATAGAGAATATAGTTACTTGAAATGGAGTGAAGAGAGTGATTGGAAATAAAAGTTACTTTATTTGATATGTGAGATTTTGTGTTTATGCTCGGTCTTAAAATAAGAAATTAAGGGAAGGATGGAGAAGTTAGTTTGCATATAAAAACTCTATATTAATATTAATTTAAAAAATTAAACAATAATTTTAGTTTTTAAGTAATTCATATAAAATGACAAAATATCTCATTATTCTAATTATTCTAATAAAATGAGATATATTAAATAAGAATAAAATAAAAAAATATTTGTGTACACAAAAAACGGTTATAAGGAGAATCTCTTTATATAGGTATAGATATAATAGTAAACATGAAATTTTGCTTTAAATTTTGTTTTATTAATATATATATATATAAATAAATAAATAAATAAATCAGTTGAAAGAAAACTCTATCTTTAATTATGTAATCATTTGCGAATTAGAAAATATGAGCGTTAGATAGTTATTATGATTTAGTTTTCAAAATAGTCAATAAATATCTTTCTATATTCAAAATAATCTCTCTTCCTTTCTTCTATTATTGCAAGGTTAACACGAAATCATTTGAAGTATAAAGTGAAGTGTTAATAATAATTGAGTTAAATTAATATCTATTTAACGTTAAGTTAATGCAATAATACTATGGCTTTTGTAGTGTGTAAAGTTTTGAAAGATTATAAATTAATAAGTTTTAACTATACAATCATCAAATAACATTTTTTCTATAATCTATTATAGTATACGGTATAACAAAAGATGGTAGTGTATACATGCTCAAAAACAATAATCTACCATCAATTAAAGTTTCAAAACTTATATTATACCGAACAATAAAATATAGCAAGCTTAGATTACATTTTATTTCAGCAAAAACCGAGGAGAATGAAAAAATGAATATGTTAATGTAATCAGGCAGACACATTGAAGATGCTTGAGGTAGGGCAATGTAAAATATTTCCTCGTAACTGCTTTATAAAGTTTGTGGAGAAGTAGTTACAAAATCATGATCCTATCATGTTTTTTTTTTTTTTTAATTTTTACAGTTTCGTTCTTAATTTTTTTGTTTAGATATAATGCCACTTCACCATTTAAGTTAGTGTTTTTTTATATAGTGATTTGATATTGAAAACATATTACCTATATATATTTATGAAAAATAATCAAATACCTCTTAATTACGATTTAAAAAATTATTAAACATAATATGATTATTAATCGTATATTTTGATTAATTATTTAAAGAATGTTATTAAAATATACCATCGATATATATTTCAAACTATCGACATACTCTTATTTCAGATATTTGTATATTTCAGATATAACTATATATAATTGTATATACAATTGTAATTGAATTAATTTGTCATTAAATTAAGTCATTAATTTATATTGGATAAATGCAGTTGATAACAGGTTGAATATGATACCCTTATTTGAGATAAGCAATGGTAAAGTTAACTCATATATATTATTTTTCAACATGTTGTTGTATGGAGTATTTATTCTAATTATTTGGTTTTTACGTGATGTAACTATTTTGACAGTTAGAGTAGATAAACAAAATTCACGAAACGCAAGAATGAAAAGGAGAAATATACTTGCGCAGAAATCAATGAAGAACAAACAAAAAGTGTCAAGTACTAGTAATGGAGGTGAAAGTGAAAATTGTTCACAATTGTCGACACTTGAGTTCAATATCAGTAAAAAAAATGTCAGGTATGATAGGTTTAATCCTAGACATATTCACTATCTCTTTGTTTATTGTGCAATTAGAAATGTGAAATAAGTAAGTACCCAAAGGTGTAATTTTCATTACAAGTCATATTTTAGCTATAAGTGTATATACAATTGTAATTGAATTAATTTGTCATTGAAATAATTCATTAATTTATATTCGATAAATGCATTTGATAACACTTTCAATTGGATATCGTTATCTGACATAAACAATGGTAAGGTTAACTTTTATATATATATATATATATATATATATATATATATATATATATATATATATATATATATATATA
>Ga0123342_1010767_pt1 | contig 10313 bp, 8 predicted proteins | sample Turbeawhitnodule_FD_89960 | JGI IMG/M metagenome (GOLD analysis project Ga0123342, IMG submission 89960) | Root nodule microbial communities of legume samples collected from Mexico - Turtle bean Mexico white nodule | ecosystem: Host-associated > Plants > Roots > Nodule | place: Mexico: Nepantla... | reverse complement strand
TTCTTGTCCTAGACGCTCCTAGCTTGGTCTTAGACGCTCCTAGCTTGATCTTAGACGCTCCTAGCTTGATCTTAGACGCTCCTAGCTTGGTCTTAGACGCTCCTAGCTTGATCTTAGACGCTCATAGCTTGGTCTTAGACGCTCCTAGCTTGATCTTAGACGCTCCTAGCTTGGTCTTAGACGCTCCTAGCTTGATCTTAGATGCTCCTAGCTTGGTCTTAGATGCTTGGCTTGGGTCTAGGCGCTCTTGACTTGGGGTCTAGCCTTTCATGGGAGGTTGTGCTTGGCCCTCCTCCATCACTTGTTGCATAGCATAGTCTCCCAATGTCCTTCTAGGTGGATTTTGTCTATTTTCAGCCATTTGGAACCCTATTTGATTGTGTGAGTTGAGAGTGTTGGAAGATTCTCCTTGTGTTTGTCCTTGCTTCTTCTTTTCTTCTCTCTTCTTGCTCTGATTTTTTCTAGATGTCTTCTCAATTTCTAGATCAAATTCCAATTGATCTTCAGGAACCTGTCCTCTTAATAACATATAACTAAGACAACTCAAGCAAGGATTAGCACATGATAAAAGAATAAGGTCTAAACAAGTGTCTATTCACAAAGAAAACAAACTATTCACAATACTTAATAAGTTATACTTCATAAATTCTTAAAAGAAATTGTTCCCTGGCAACGACACCAAAAACTTGTTGATTTTTCTCGGCAAGTGTACCGAATCAATTGTAATATAATACTCTTTAAAGTACGAATGTCGAACCCACGGGAAACAATTCTAATTAAGATGTTTTATTATAAAACTCATCAAGTATAGAAAATAACTTTGAGAACTTTTTCATAACCAAATTAAAGATTGCACAAGAAGTAACTCAAAGGTTTAGGGTTTGATTCAAGACGTAACAAAACTTACTTATCAAATATAGAGAAAGATACTTGGGATTGAATTGTGTCTTATCTCAATCATCTGTATTTTTTAATAATACAATATATAATACTCAGAACCTTAAAAGTACTTTCCAGTTAAATTTAAGGATCAAAATCAAGACTCTATTGATCAGATAAAATCAAGCAATAAGCATGAAACAAAAATACCAAGAACGAGTAGAAAAGAAAATATTATATATATCACCAAAAATACATTTGAACATATTAGATTACATTCAATCCCAAGTTAGAAAGCACTTAGCCACTCATGACAACTCCTTCAATCTTCATTCTTGATCTGGATTTCATAAGAAGGGCTAATATGAGCAAGTTCTTCTCCTAAGAACAGAGTTCTCCTTCTTCTTCTCTCACTAATCTCTCTCTATAAAAATCCAATCTTTTTCCACCGCTTCTTTATTCACTTTGTTCCAAAATTTATATATTGAACTTTAGCTCAAGCGAGCCAATTTAGCTTAAGCTAGATCTTTCGGTGCATTTTCAGCTTGAGCTAGTAATTCTAGCCTAAGCTAGATTAGTACTGCACCTTTAATCAAATCTGGATAGTTTTAGCTTGAGCTAAATCCTCTAACTTGAGCTAAATCTTCTAGCTTGAGCTAAATCTTCTAGCTTGAGCTAAATCTTCTTGTGATCTAATTAAGTTTTTGTTTTCTTTCTTTCAATGCTTCATATTCATCTGCAATTTACACAAAAATAGAGAATAAATTTCTTCATTTGTTTTTTGGTTCAAAATATATAATCAGATTCAATAATTCTCAAATTAGGGTAATTTTCTTACATTAAGCAACAATTAAGTTCCAAAGTGTTCAATTTTCTCAATCATAAAAACTACACATTGGCACTTATCAAAAGTGTGAGACTCTCAAGTGGCGGCCCTTCACTCATCTTGGTGGTCTCCACACCCCAAGTGGCATTTACCACTCTCACAATCCCTTCTTTCATTTTCCTTTCCATTTATGCCTCCCATTATGTTCTTAAGTTGTTCTTTTCATTTCGGTTTTGTTCATGGCTTTATGCTTATGGTTCATCATTTGGTTCGGCTATGACCACCATTGATGTTACCTTATAGCCTTTTCTTTTCTGCAATTGCATTCCATCTATCACCTTATATTGCTTTTGTCTTTTCCTTTGTGAAGTGAACCTTCATACTTACTTAACCACTTGGTTAAGTTCGTGTCCAGTGGGAATCTTCCTTAGGTTTCACCATTAATTTTCTAAAATCCCAATTCTAAGTGAAGTGCCACCATAAATGAAAACATCTAAAAATCAACTCAAATAATGATACAAACAAAAGTAACCAGCAAATGACTATGGACACATCAAGCACATCACATAAAAGGTCAGTCACCTCAGTATACAAAGTCGGGCCCCACCAAAACTCGAGAAAGCATCAACAAAAGAAGAAGAAGAAGCTTTAAACCAGAATATCAAAAGTTCTTCCTTCTGGTTTTTCTTAAAAATAAAACATGTTGTAAATAATTGGGCTCACTTTAGGGTCTAAATAGCAAAGATAGGCTAGAATAAGGTGCCTTTAGCATAATAGGGGGTGTAGTTATCATTTTAGCTTGTTCTTAGCCCTTTATGAAGGCATTTTGACCTAGTTTTTAGAAGGATAAGCCTATGATGCGGGTTTGACTTAGTCAAACCCTAAGGCTGCCCATTTTTTCCCTTTTCCCATCCTACCCCTCTTGCTTGTTTTCCAAGGCTCCTTCACCTATAAATAGGAGGTTTACCCATTGTATTTTTCATGTTGAAGTTGAATAGTAAAGAAACTCTGCACAATTTGTGTGAGACTTGTGCGAGGCTTGTGTCCTCTAAGAATTAGGTCTTATCTTGAGTGAGTTTGAGAGCTCTCAAGTGGCGACCCTCTACACTTATCTTGGAGAATCCACCATCCTAGTGGCGTGTTCATCCTCTCATTCCATCATCCATAAGCTTTCTTTTCCTTCATCTTTGTTTTTCATCTTTCATTCCATTAATTCTCTTTGTTATATGTTATTGTTTATTTCCATTTCTTCCATTCGGTCAAATCATTTTGTTGTTTCCTTTGTGTTCTTTAATTTTCGCCTTTGCATCATTGTCACCCATATTCTTGTGTTTTTCTCTTTGCCCTTGTGAAGTGACCCTTCACATTTACTTAACCACTTGGTTAAGTTTGTGTCCAATGGGGATCTTCTTAGGGTACTCACCATAATTGTGCTAAAATCTCAATCTTAAGTAAAGTGTCACCTTAAAAGAAAACATCTAAAATCAACTCACATCACATAAGCTATGCAGAAAAGATTCACCAACATTGTGAATTATCTCATCAGCCTTGGCAAGATCTTTGAAAGGGAGGAGCTGAACATCAAGATCCTCAAATGCTTGGATAGATCTTGGCAACGAAAGGTCACTACAATCTCTGAATCCAAGGATTTGACAACTTTGATCACAACCTCCTTGTTTGGTAAGCTAAGGGAGCATGAACTTGAGATGAACTTCCTAAATGACCAATAACATGAAGAAAAACATGTGAGAAGCATTGCTTTGAGAGCTGATGGTCATAAAGATGGTCAAGACACAAGTGAGGGAAGTGATGGTGAAACTCTCAACTTGTTGACAAGAATGTTTAGCAAGTTCTTGAAAAAGAACAATTGGGACAAGAACCCATCTTCAAACAGGTATAATAGTAAGAAGGTAAATGAATTTATTTCTACAAACTATACTTGTTTTGGATGTGGTAAATAGGGTCATATCAAGGCCAATTGTCCAAATAATGAGTGCAAGGAGAGAGGGGCAAGCAAGAAGATTGAAAGGAAGGGAAAAGCAAGAAGAGCCTACATTACTTGGCAAGACAATGATGATTCTTCCTTATATAGCATTGCCTTCATTTCGTTTGAATTTTTGTGGTGGATTGAAGAAGCTTGATGGAGGAAACGGACAAGGATGGCTCCAATGCAACTATGGTTTCCTTGAAGGTGCATGATAGGTAGGGAAAGTGATTGGTTGGGCGATATCACTTGGAGAAGGTGAAAAAGAAGATTAAGGTGTCTATCCTAGAGAGGCAAGACAAGAGAGTGAGAAAGCATGCAATCTTGGAAAAATTTCAATTATTCATTAATCTTAATAATTCATGAGCCAAACACCTCAACTTAAAGGAGAGAGGGTTGAAAATTTTGGGGCCAAAATTTGAAAATTCAAAATAAAACTCTCCAATGAGAAGGTGCCATGTGGAGTCATGTTTTCCATGTTTAGCTCACACCTATGCTAAATCCTCTCCACTCCTAGGTTGCCATGTGGACGTCCATGTGCTCCATGCCAAGGTGATTTTCGTTCTCCAATATACCCTAGACATTTTAGGGTTACATTGGGCTCAAAGAAACCCAATTGTTACCCTAACTAGTCACTTTTAACCCTAACTAGATCTATTTTACTATTGGCCCAAATACAAGCCCAAAAACCTATGCTATTTCGTCCAAATATTTGGTTCAATTATTTTATGCTACTAGGTTCAATACAAGGTCCATGAAATCCTAAACAACTTTATACAATTTATTTAAGCTAAAGCTTGGCTCAAAAATAATGTTGACTAGTTAGTAGAAACTCAATCTTCTTGTCTTCTTCTGACCAAAGCTCTAGTTTATGTTTTGATGAGTTGGAGGTCTTCTTGGATATGTTTGTAAATTCCTTCATGCTAGAGTTATCCTCTTGATTAAACTTACAAAAATAAACAAAATCTCAATTAGACCCATATTTGCAAATAAATCAATAAACAATGTATAGGTCCTCCTTATTATGTGGTTATGTGTGGCTAGGGGCTCTACCATCACCCCCTCCTTCTTGAGAGGATCTGTTCTTAGATCTACAGGATTGATCTCGAACAACAACCTTATTCCTGTTTTGAAAACTATACTCGCCCTCCAGGATAAAATATTAACCTACAGTAAACATCAAAGAAAACTGAGCTAAGAAAATTAAGATTAGTGTATTCAAATTAAATAGTAAGGAAATAAGGCCCTTTGTTACTTTTATAAAAGTTTTGTTGGAAAGAAATAGGGCCCTTTTCAAAATTATTTTTGCTTCCTTTGTGTTGTTCATTGCCCATGATAAGCAACAACATCACAAAAAGTGTTTGTGGGGTAGACACATCCTTTCCTAGGTTCTTGGGAGTTTCTACTTTGGATTTATCTTTTGAAAAACTATCCTCCCTTTCCTTTTTGTACTCCTTCTTAGGATAAGAGTTAGAATAAGAACTCTTCTTGTGACTTGACTCTTTTCTCAAAATTTGTTGTACAACTTTTATGCTAAGTTTGATCAAGTCATTCAAGTCCCTATAGGGCAAAAGTTTCACTCTATCTCTTATCTCAAGATTGAGACCACTAAGGAACCTAGATATGGTGGTGGTTTCTTCCTTCCTAATAGAGGCTCTCATCATGGAAAACTCCATCTTTTGCCTATACTCATCTACACTCATGTTCTTTTGCTGGAATCTTTGAAGCTTGAACATTAACTCCCTATTGTAGTAAGAAGGAATATGGCGGCGTCTCAAGGCTCTCCTAAGATCATTCCAATATTCTATGGGAGGGTCCTTGTGGAGGCGCCTATCTCTCTTTAGGGTTGTCCACCAATACATAGCATTTCCTTGAAAGCTTAAAGTGGCTAAGGGTACCATCATCTCCTCATTAACATGATGGAAAGCAAAAGGTTGTTTTACTTTCATATCCCAATATAGGTATGTTTCAACATTTTCCTTCCCATAAAAATGAGGTAAGTCTACCCTAGTCTCTTTTGGGCTTTCTCTTCTAGTTTTTCTAGGTGGAGGTTGATAATATTCATTAACTCTTAGACTCCTCTCAGCATGTGAGTCACTTAACCTAGAACTAGATGCATGTGAATATTTCTTTAATTTTCTTATGTATTCATCCTTTTCCCTAACAATCTTCAATTCCTCTTCCAAAAGTGCAAGATGGACATCTCTTTCTTTTTTATCTTCTAAAACTTGAGCCTCATGTTGTAATTGTCTAAGTGATAGTGATTGAAAATATTTATCCAATTGTTTCAAAAGAATTTTTTGTATTTTCTATCACTTTCACTATGAATTGAAGAACGAGTACACATGTTTAGGGTTATGTGATAAAAGTATTTTTCAAAAAGAAAAATAGGTGGAGTGAAGTAGGTAATTTCTCAGGAAAGGGAGGTGAATCACTTGGATCTCTTAAGTACCAAGCCTTTCCTTGCCAGATACTATCCCACAACACTTTCACAAACCTTTCTCTAAGAAATTTACTTAGAGCACAATCAAATATGAAAAGCAAGTTTTTATGCAAGAGAAACAATGCAAAGCAATAAAACAATTGAAAGAAATTTCTAACTAGAAAGCTTTAAAACTAGACAAATTCCCAGAAAAGGCTTTTTGGCTTTTTGGCACTTTGAACCTTGAAGACACACTCACCGAATAAAACGAAATTTAATACACTAATTGAACAAAGTCTTGAAAATTACAACTCAAAGAAATACAATGAAAAATTAGACCAACAATTTTGATGCACAAGAAATTTAAACACTTATTCTATGCACTCCTTCACTTGTAGTTCCTTTTGGTATTTGTGTATAAAAATTTGATGTTGTCCCTTGCTTTGTCTCCTTGGGATATTCAACCTTTGATATTCGATTTTCACTTCTTTAGTGATGTAGCTTACACCAAAAGTTTCAGCTCCACAACTCACCAAAACACTTTTTAGGTCACTTCCACTAAGAGAGGTCAAACAAGTTTAAAGCAACAAAACGAAAATTTAAAATTGAGGGCTACTGCAAATGGAGTTGATATTTGACATGAATTGAAAGAGTATTCAATAAAATTAACAAGCAAAAAATTAAGGTACACAAGAAAAGGAAGGACACAAAGTAGAATCCTAGTGAATGGAACTAGAATAGATGAATAAAACAAAAAAACAACACTAACTTTTTGTGTGTGTAAATTTTCACAACTTCCCGAATTTATGTTGGACAGAATAATTCAAATTGGAATTTGAAATTTAAATAATAGAAACAATGTTTAAGCTCAAATTAGGCGCTGGAATTTCTCAAATACAGGGTGCCAAATAATTGCAATAACTTTTTCAAATTCACTGCCAATTCAAATTTTTCTAGAGTCAGAATTTTTGTACTCTGTTCGTTTTTCATTTACCATTTTTTTTTCTATTTTGAATTTTGCTATACTTTTTTTTCACCTTTTCTCAACACATCAAACTGCTCAAATACATAATTTCAAAATTTTTCACCTATGAAATTAATTTTTATAAACGTTTTCAACCAACACAAAAACTGTGAAATAGAGAAAACCTATATTGGAATTAAAAAACAACAATGAAACTTCAAAAACATAATAGAATTGGATGGAAAATGAACTTGTATGGAACTAACACACAAGTATGAACTCAAATATGGAAAAATAAAAAGGCATCAAAGCTCAAATTCAAAATATATTTTGTATTCAAATTAAAATCAAGCAACCAAAATTAACAAGAAAAGTACTACATAGAATTGATGACAATTTTGGATGCACATAACATTGACAATGCTTGAATGGATTCAAAAATTAAAATGACTCAACCAAACAATTTGCACTGATTAAAATCACAATAAGACTCAAATAAAAAGCAAAAACAAAACATCTACACTCAAATACTCAATAAAAACCTATAAAATTGCAACCAGATTGTTCAAGAACAATTGAACAAAATATAAACCAAACAACACTTTTAAAACAACATTAAGAAATTAAAATTGAAATTAAAAACAACAAGACAATTCAGAATATGATGAACCACACAGAAAAATGAAGAACACACAATTAAAATGAAGAGAAAATACTTATCTCTTGAAGAACCAAAGCTCTGATACCAAATGATAACATTGCCTTCAGTCTTTCTGAATTTTTGTGGTGGATTGCGGAAGCTTTATGGAGGAAGTAGACAAGGATGGCTCCAATGGAGCTATGGTTTCCTTGAAGGTGCATGATAGGTAGGGAGAGTGATTGGTTGGACCATATCACTTGGAGAAGGTGAAAAAGAATATTAAGGTGTCTATCCTAGAGAGGCAAGACAAGAGAGTGAGAAAGCATGCAATCTTGGCAATAATTCACTCATTCATTAATCTTAGTAGTTCATGAGCCAAGCACCTCAACTTATAGGAGAGAGGGTTGAACATTTTGGAGCCAAAATTTGAAAATTCAAAATAAAACTCTCAATGAGAAAGTGCCATGTGGAGTCATGCTTTCCATGTTTAGCTCACACCTTCCATGCTAAATCCTCTCCACTCCTACGCTGTCATGTGGATGTTCATGTGCTCCATGCCAAGGTGATTTTCGTTCTCCAATATACCCTAGACGTTTTAGGGTTACATTGGGCTCAAAGAAGCCCAATTGTTACCCTAACTAGATCTATTTTACTATTGGCTCAAATACAAGCCCAAAAACCTATGCTACTTGGCCCAAATATTTGGTTCAATTATTTTATGCTACTAGGCTCAATACAAAGCCCAATACAAGGCCGATTACAAGGCCCATGAAATCCTAAACAACTTTATACAATTTATTTAAGTTAAAGCTTGGCCCAAAAATAATGATGACTAGTGAGCAGAAACTCGGTCTTCTTGTCTTCTTTTGACCAAAGCTCTAGTTTATGTTTTGATGAGTTGGATGTCTTCTTGGATATGTTTGTAATGTGTGTTTTTCAACAGAAACAATGTTTTCAAGAGGCCCAATACAAGCCTATAAATAATAATAATGTGTGTTTTTCAACATAAACAAAAATTTGGAGTTGAGCACATCAAATTAATCCGACACCTCATAAATAATATAGAAAATAAATAAAAAATTGGACATAAAAAATTATCATTAACATTTGTTACAATGTTGCTTGTTCAAGTAATAAAAATTATAATTGCAGAAAAAATAGGTAAACAATTATTTTGTGTTAAGAATAAAATGAATATAAACAAATGAACATGAAAATATCATCCACATGAAAAGTGTAATTATAAATTGAACTCAACAATGTCAGATACAAACATTAAGAATTTAAAATCGTGTCAGAATATGATATGAAAACAATATACAAAAAGATTAATGCACATGCCTTTAATCCAAAGAACGAATACCAAAAGAAATAGCATATTGTCAAACATTGATTAAATAACAATAAAAGCTATGAAAAAAGTGAAATTTAAAATTGTCCTTGTTTCCATCAAAGGGAAACATTTTCCAAACTGAGCATAGAGCAAAAACAAAAACAACTTCTTTAGGAAACTACAATGACCCTGATAACGATAGAGGGCTTCCCACTATGGTACTCAAAAATCAGTTTGTCCCCTTCACCAAGAACATGACATTCAAAAAATTCCCTCCAACCACTTCCAAATTGTATACATCTTCTAGGAAACTAATCGACTAAAGCATTGCAGTTGACTTCCTTTAAATGCCCATGAAGATCAACATTGTTAAACATGCGACTACGTATGAATCTGACAAACAGAGGAGGTAAATCCTACAAATAATGGCAAGCAAATTAATTAACTTGCATGATAAAGAAAAACATGTCAGAACACAAAAATCACCATGTAACTGGCATGGCACAAATTTAGAGAAGTTGTTAATGAGAAATGAACGAAAGGACCGTCAGATAGCAGTGTTTGGCCCTGAATGCGATAAAAAAAATCTCAACACAAAAAATGGAGAAATCTCTCCATTGAACATAGTAATATGAAAGCAATGTTGGGAAAAACGGGTAATTTTCCCACTAAAACAGAACCCTAACAGAGCTACCCGACAAATAATATTGAATAAATAAAGCGGAATAATAAAAGAGATAAAGAGGGAAAAACACACCAGAAAATTGTTAACGGAGTTCGGCCTGTTTAGCCTAATCTCCGAGCACAGCTGAAATAGTCTGCTTTTATTATTATGGGAGAAGATATTACAAATTGGGATATCTAACAGTGAAGGAGAAGAGTTTAATTTATAACCCTCAAACCTCCTTCCCAAACAATGAACCCACCGATGTGGGACTTGGGATTAATCCAAAATCAACAAATCTCCACCTTGACTTAATTTCAAGTCCCACCTAAAACAAATCTTCTCAAAACATAACAAAAACAAACTTTGTGGTGCTTCAAATTTGCGCCTCCGGGCGCCAACTTCAAATGTGCAAGATATTAACCAAGTCTAAACAATGTTCAAACTTGGCCCTTGTAACCACCTTGGTGAGCATATGTGCAGGATTCTCCGTAGTGTGAATCTTCTGGAGAACAATCTCCTCTTCTTCGAGAATCTCACGCACAAAGTGATAGCGAACATCAATGTGCTTCGTCCGTGCATGAAAGACTTGATTCTTTGC
>Ga0123342_1010766_pt1 | contig 10314 bp, 6 predicted proteins | sample Turbeawhitnodule_FD_89960 | JGI IMG/M metagenome (GOLD analysis project Ga0123342, IMG submission 89960) | Root nodule microbial communities of legume samples collected from Mexico - Turtle bean Mexico white nodule | ecosystem: Host-associated > Plants > Roots > Nodule | place: Mexico: Nepantla... | reverse complement strand
TAGAGTTTGTGATTGATCAAAGTGTGTGGAATAGGATTCTGCTTGTATTGATTTCAGATTATCTTCTGTAACAAGTGTAATCCTTGTACTCTGCTGAACAAGTTTCGTTTATGTGTTTGCTGAAATTGGCTGTGTGTTCTTGAGGGGATCAAGATCAGCAATCTTAGTGTTGGTGTGTTGGCCAAGAAGAGTGTGTGTCTTGAGGTGTTCAAGGTTACTTTCTTGGTTGTGGTGTAAGTAATCAAGGTGTGATTGCTTAGTGAATTTCCTCAGAGGTTTTCTGAGAAGACTGGATGTAGCTCTGGATTTGGAGTGAACTGTTTCTGGTACTGCTGGTTTTGATTGCTGTTTTGGCAAACTGAATTTCTTATCAATTGTTTCTTGAGATAATTTCATTCTTGTTTTAAAAGTTTGCGAAAACCCTCTTTAAACAATTCACCCCCTCTAGTTTAAAGCCATTCATTCTAACAATATTAAGTTGCTTACTCCATCTAAATGGTATTGCAAAAGTGTTGAATGATAATCAATTTTGAAAGATAATTTTAAACATCAAAACTTTGGACATAATGGAGGGGATGAATAGAAAATCTTCAACTGAGAACAGTGCTTAGGAAGCATAACAAGCATTCAGACATGGTAAGTTTCTGAATATCTGAGACTCTACAGACCTGTATTAGGACCTTCCTATGCATGCAAAGAGTAACTATAATAATATAATGAAAATTGCAGAAGAAAAAGAACAACAATCCATGATATGTGCATGTTTTATGTGATTTCTAGACAAAAATGCATGTCAGGATCAAATATTTGACAACAATGTGTGGTTTGTGGGTTAAGAGGATTTTATAATTGTATCACATGTGTGGTTTGAGTGGAGAGAAGAATTGGAATGAATCATTTTATAACTGAAAAATAAATTAACATGTGATTAGTTCGATTTTGTAAATTTGTGTACGTTTGAACATCCCTTTATACTATTTTTTATATATAAAAATTTATATACTGATAAAAAATATATTATAAACCATACCATACAAGAAGAAGATATGGTATAATGTCTCATTTTTTACGTTACAAAACAAACATTTATTTTTCATTCAATACTATCATTTATTTTCCTCGTTGTTTTATCCCTAATTAAGAGTCTTTTCAATAAAAAAAATTAATAAAAAACACAAACAAAAATTTTAACCCTTTTACAAAATGAGATACAAAATCAGTGTAATCTCTCAAAAGCTATATCTATATAACAAGAATTATTCCCCTCTATAATACCTAATAAAGATATAAGGTTTTTAGTATGATTATCCAAACTAAATCAACTTGTCTTGTAATTTAAAGATCCGATCTTTCTGTCAAATCCAAAATCATCAATGTTGTGCAAATAATTTCTCTTGAAAGATTCCCGATTATTTTTCTTTTCAATTGTGATTTTATATTGCCTTGTTTATGACTAAGGGTTCTATACAAGAATCTTATTTTCATTTGGGAGTACCCCTTTTTCTCATGTTTATTGCTAATTAAAAAATAAGTCCCGAAATACCGTAACTGTTTGACAGTTCGACATGCTTGCATGCTACGCGGCGTTTATTCTGCTTTTATGTTCATTTAATGCTAAAGAAATAAGGACCGAACATACCAACAGTGTTATGTACTTTTAAGTCTTTGAGAATTGACATCCGCTTTGTTTTTTAAGGCTACGGACTTTTATCTTTTTTATTGTCATTCTTGATTTCCTCATTATAATAATATACAGTTTTGATATAATGAATGAATTTTAAAAGTTAAACCTAAAGAAGATTCACAGTTTAATTTTATATCATTAAACATATTTTTATTACTAAATAGATTTAAAAATATTTTTTATAGAAATAGCTCACCATAGTTTATATTGACTATATTGCACACATTTATCAGCTAAAAAACATAGAATAATCTATTGACTTGGCTAATTTCTTTGACATGAAAATATATATTATTTGCTAGTCTACTTTTCTTAACAATGCTAATAGTTTATCCAACAAAGTTTTTTTTTTGTATTAGATATATAAAAATGAAATAAAAAAGAGTTTCGTTTTCAAGCTCTGAAGTTTATGTAACATGTCACTTTGTTGAAAAGAATGCTTTATCTTTGGAACATAATGTTGTCTTTTCCTGAACCATCAAGTGAATTAAAAAAGAAAATCACCCAGGGATAACAAGACTCAGTCGATTAATATCGTTAAAAATCACATAACAGTAGCGTCGTTAAACAACACTGAGTCATTATATATAAATTATATATATCTAATTGGAAAAAGTTCAATATCTGGATTGTTAAGCCCTTGGAGGAAACAGATTTTGGACAAGAGGGTGTTTTGGTGTCTTGTTACTTACTTTTCTTTTGATGGTCAATGTTGTTTAAGCTAGTTAATTGTCAATCTTCAACCATGCATACCCAGTCAACAGAACAATTCATCAACCACAAGAAGCACCGGTCAATTGATCAAATAACTTCCTACCAACGTATATTATACGTATATATATTGGGGTGCTACCACGTAGCTTTCACCATCTACTCAAAAAACTCATTTTGTTCCAATTCCTCATCTAAACACTTTAATTTTGCTCCATTGATCAGTGTTACTTTAAAACAGCTACAAATGGCATTGTCTTGCAGTATGATCCTCTTCACAATTCTAGTAATCATCTTCACCATTTTTCTTGCTTTTCCTCAATATGGAGTAGCATGCAGAACATTACAAGAAGATCAGTGGTTTAGGCAATGCAACGGGATTTTGTTGCAGGCCCTTCCACGGGGACCTGTAATGCCATCAAGTCCAGATCCAATTTGTCCATAACAAACCTTGAAAGTGCATCCGCGGCTAGTTGAAACAAGCACATTCTTGTTCTATTTTCATAACTATTTTCTTGCTTGTGCTCCCTGAGGAACTGCAGCATCTTGGGTTCCCATGCAAGAGTACATAGCTGATGTGTATTATACTTTTTTTTTTATATTCTACTTTAATTGTAATCTAATACAATTCTTTAATTGAAACTATTAAGATCTGGGGACAATAAAATCTCTAAATAGTTATATCATAGTATTATGTTTTTTTATCTGAAAAAAAACATATTATAAATTGGAACATATGGGATATGGAGTATCACAATACATACAAGGAAAATATACAGAAAACCAAAAAACAAGACATGTTCCCCTAATTGTGACACATACACCTAAATTGCACACCATTCACACTTTTATTTTATCAACAGAATAAATAAATAAAAGTTCCATCAACCTCTCCATTTCTCCATACAAACCCCCTAAAACATATAAAAAAAAACATTGCTCCCTACACATTCAGAACTGCATAATTATGCAGTACACATTAAAGAAACATGCATTATCCCTTTCATTGGTTGTCCTTGTGCATGGGACTTGGAGACCTTTGTGAGTGACAACATGATCACCTATGTTCGTTACACGATTATGCTTCAAATGCTGCATAATTATGCACTATTATCAGATTCTCGCACCTAGGCCATACCAAACATCTTGTTTGATTAACCGGTTCCAAGAAAGAAATTGCAACACTTGCTTAAACCAGCCCAACACCTGCTGCCACAGCATTCATACTGATAAAGCCATATTGAACAAGGGCCTAAGAATTCTATGATCTAACCTCCTTTATATGTAACTCCCTTAAAATGCTCCCTTTAGTGTTCTCACGGTCTTTCCATTATTTTCCAGCAATTTACGCTATGCAGATCCTTCATCCAAATTCATCCTTACTGTTTTTTTTCGTTTCAGTTACTTTGGATGCCATATCTAATTTGTTGGATTCTGCCAACCTGCAACAGAACCCTTTAGCCCAAACAGGTACAAGTATGACTTTCGTCCAGAGCTACTGAAAGACTTTGATTTGTAAGAGGTTGACTTGCGTTTAAGCTATCTCTTCTTCCTAATATAGCTTCCCATGATAGGGCACCTCCCAGAACAGAACCTACTTCAGCTGCAATACCCAAACTATCAGCAAGAAACTGTCTCTAATATTATGTAAAATTAAGCAATTTGCATTTCATTGATATGCTTCTCGCTCACCATAATAATATATTTGAAACAAAAATATCTGTGTGATCGACATTTCCAACCTCGACAAATGATAAAAGAAATGAATGTAACTTTTTTAAAACAGTTTACACATTTGGGATTTGTAAACAAATTTTTATTCTTTGAAATATGGTGAATTTAATTTAGTTTTCTTTTTTTCTTAGTTTTGATCTTCTCGTATTAATTTAAAAGTAGGTAATGATTTGCATCAATATTCATGCTATGTTAACAAACCTTACATGATATAAGGGTAAGGGATGCCACTACATGGTTGGGACAAAAATTACTTCAGCTTATTATGATGGAGCAATGAACACGTTGAATGAAATTTTTTTTTATAAAAAAAATAAAATAAAATTTAGTGGGACACTTTATGGATGTCCTATCCATTATAAAACAACAGAATTAAACAAAAAAACAGAAGAAGAATTGCCATGGTTGCTGCTCCACAATTATGCAGTAAAAACCTGCACAAAACCCTGTTGACAGCCCTAAAAAAAGAGCTTGAGGAAACCTGCATAGAACCAAGGCTAGACAGCACCTTACTGCTTTGATACACTTTGGATATGGCAGGCAATCATGCTTCAATCACAGCAGAACCTTTACCATTTACAGTAGATAAAGCAGCTGCAGAACCAGAAGAAAGCTGCATAAAAGCAACAGAATAGTCATCAGCATATAAGACCCAAAAACAGAGTGTAGCTGCAAGGAAGAGCAGCGTCTTGAGAGGCTACCCTGATGGCCCTGCATGAACACCAAAACTGTCTTGACATGGAATCAGATTTGGATTCCAAAACATAGCAAAGCCAATACAGATTTGGATTCCAAGAACCAATCCAAAATACTCCAGATTGGGTTCTAGATCCCAAAGAATAGCACCAAAGCCATCTGATAAGGTCTAAAGCACAGGAGAAAAAACCCCCCAACAGCAGCCCCTGCTGGAACACGCTTTTCCAAACTGCTACTATGTTCCAGAGAAAACGATACCTTCTATATTACCTGTAGCTTTTAATGCATAGCTCCAGATTCAAATGTCAATCCGAAAAAGAGAACATCGATCTAAGTTGTGTTAAATGGAAGATTTCTTCCGCCTCAGGTTTCCCTTGTTTAAAAATGATTGAATTCATTTGTTCTCAGATGACCCTCTTCGAAATCAGATTCGGCTTAGCACTCAAATGACCCAGATAGAAATTTTCAAAGTTAATATTCAAATCCTTATTTTGAACGAACAGGATACCTACTCATCTATAGCACATTGACCAAACCTGAGCAACGCTATACTCTAAGAAAAGATGTTGAGTCGTCTCTTCCAAACCTTGGCACATCTCACAAGCGACTGAATCAACAACCACCCCTCTCTTGATCAAACTACTTCTAGTTGGCATTTTGTTCAAGAGAATCCTCCACTCAATAGAAAGAACATTGGGAAAAGTTTTAACTTGCCAAAACTGATTGAAGATGCCATGGTACTCATTAGAGACATGAATTGCTAGGCACTTGTAAGCTGTCACAGAAAACTCCCCTGAGATATCTTCCCCCATATTTATTTGTATTGTAGCCCCCCTATTAAAGATACAAGTGGAGATATTTCGAAGCATATCTTCTTCTTGTATAACTTCCCAGACAAACCTTGCATTGAGAGTGGTAGAGGAGCCACTATGCATGGTATGCATGGATAGTGGATTCCATGCCGATGTGGATCCTCATAATAGAGCATAATCTTTTATTTTCCTGAATTTAACTTGAATTTAGATATGGATAATGTGGGTTTTGCGGCAAGAAGTCCAAAGGAGTCCATCCAGAATCCGTCATGTGACCCTATAAATATATAACATTGATGAGAAGTTCAAGTTATTGTTTAAATGTTCTTGTAACAAAAGATAGGGATACAAAACTTATAGAAGAAAGTTAATATTAATTTTATTTTTCTAATTCTTAGCTATTTTTTTTTTTTTACTTATGTTTAATCTTTAGTTTGTCTTTTCTTATTCTAGTCTTTATTAACTTTTATTTTACATTATGTCTCTTTAACTAGACATAGAATAAGTGTATTGTTTGTATATATTCAAACTTTTTGTTTTGATCTAAGTAAGGAAAAGAAAATAGAAGAAATATTATTTCTCATATCCTTTGCCTTCCTTTTTCTCCTTTATTTTATCTCAGTTTTTTATTTATAATATGGTATCAGAGCTTTGAAGAGCTTAGAGCTCTAGTTGCATTTACTCATGGGTGAAGTTGTTGATCCCTCACAAAATTTTGGTTTTCCTTACCATGTTAGTTCAAAAACAAAAGTGCAGTCTCAACAAATTGGTTGTACTATTGAACAATATCAAACATTGTTAGCTCAGTCCAAGCCCAATGCAATATGTCTAATCAAGTCTCTGTTATTCCTTTTAACATGACAACACATTTGGTAATAAACTTCTTTCTTCCTCCAATTCTTGGATTCTTGATAGTGGTGCTACTAACCACATTTGTTCATCCTTAACTCATTTCACTTCATATCATCAAATTAATCCTATTTATGTCAAATTACCAAATGGAAATCAAGTCATTGCCAATTATTTTGGAACTATTTTTCTCAATCAAAATCATATCATCGACAATGTTTTATATATTCCTTGTTTAAATTTTAATATTCTTTCAGTAACAAAATTGATCGACAATTTATCTTGTGTTCTTACCTTTGACTCTAATAGTTCACATTCATGACAAAAACTCCTTGAAAATAATTGGTTCAGCTACGATGCAAGATAAACTTTATATACTCAGGATCCCACATTCTATCAAAAACTTCAAATCAACCCCATCAAATATGCACATAACATCAATATTGTTAATGTCAGTGATAGTGATCTAGAAACCCTTTGGCATTTTCGATTAGGACATGCTTCTAACAAATGTATTGATGTTATAATGACTGAATTTCCTTTTGTTAAATATAACAAATCAATTTTTTGTGATGTTTGTCATTTTGCAAAACAAAAAAGACTTTCATTTCCTATTAGTAAATATAAATCTAAAAAATGTTTTGAATTGATTCATGTAGATGTATGGGGACCATACTCAATACCATCAATTCATGTTCATAAATACTTCTTGACCATAGTTGATGACTATTTGAGGTACACGTGGATTTTTCTTTTAAAACAAAAATTTGAAGTTCTCAAGACTTTAGAAAATTTTGTTGTTTTTGTTCAAACACAATTTAAGACAACAATAAAAATAATAATAATTGATAATGGGACTGAATATTTAATGACTAATTTATTTGTTAACAAAGGAATAGTGCATGAAACATCATGTGTCAATACTTCACAACAAAATAGCATAGTTGAAAGGAAACAGGGTCATATATCAAATGTATCAATAGTTCTCTTGATAAAATCTCATTTGTCCAAAAATTATTGGTCATACTTTGTGATACATGTTGCGCATATTATAAACATGCTTCCAACACCTGTTTTAAATTATTCTTCTCCTCATGAAATGCGTTACAAAACTACAGGAGATTTTAATAGATCAAAGGTGTTTGGATCTTTGTGCTATGTTAGCACTTTGTCAACAAACAAAAAAAATGATCCAAGAGCATCAAAATGTGTTTTTATTGGTTTTAAAAGAGGGACAAAAGGATGTGTTCTATTGAATATTTAATCTAGAAAATTTTGTGTCTAGAGATGTTGTCTTTTATGAAAATGTTTTCCCACATCAAAGGGTTCAAGATACTAGCAGTGAAACTAACACTCCTAACATTTATGATCAAATTTTATTTACTGAAGATCAACCTCTGTCTTGAGTTAGCCATTACAAGTTATTCTTGCACCTCGTAATAATGCTGAAAACTTAAAATAATAGTCGTGAGTCATACATTGAGGTTCTAGAAGAAGTTTTTTTCCATATAGACCAAAACCTCAATGAAGATCATGACACCAAACAAAATTCTGAATCATATCAGCCTGTCCGAATGAGTACCAGAATACAAAAACCACCCGAGTATCTAAAGGACTATCATTGTAATCTTAATGTTTCTAATACATTTTCAAGAATTAAATATCCTTTGAATTTTGTTTTTTCTTATAACAATTTATCACCTTCTTACACATCTTTTGTTATGTCTCTTTCTTCACATGTTGAGTCAAACACTTATTTTGAAACTGTGAAACATGATTGTTGGAGAAAAGCTATACAATCTGAGATATCTGCTTTGGAGTCAAATCAAACATGGGGGGAGACTGCTCTTCTGTCTAAAGAAAAAACAGTCATAGGTTGCAAATGAATATTCAAAATAAAATATATGCCTAATGGGACAGTTGAAAGGTATAAACCAAGACTAGTAGCAAATGGATACACATAAATAGAAGGCATGGACTATCTTGATACTTTCTCTTCGGTAGCAAAGAAGACCACCATAAAGTTGCTTCTTTCTCTAGATTCTATCTATAACTGAAAATTGAAACAATTAGACATAAATAATGCATTCTTACATAATTAGATACCAATTTAACTACCAATTATTTAAATTCTAAATTTGGTAGCAAAAAATTTGTTAGCTAATTAGATATTAATTTATAAACTATTTATCAATAATAGAAACTAATTTAGAAACAAAAAAAAAATCTCTAATTTAGTCAATATAGTAACTAGTTATTTTTTTTTTTTCTAAAATTGATTTCTATTCAATGATTTTTTTTTTAGTGTTAAGTGTATGTGGGGTCTTGAAAGTTCAATACTAATCTTGTATCCTTGTAAATGAAATGTGTTTTTTTTATCAATCAATAAATAAATGAATTAAATATTTTTTTTAAGCAAAGAATTAAATAAATTAAAGAGACACTTTAGGGGTATCCCAACCCTTATACAAACCCACTAAAAGATGGGCTAGGAAAAGAGAAAAAAAAAACAAACAAAAAGAAAACTTACCCTCTTACAACAACTTATAAAATCCTGACAGCAAAACTAACATAACCTATGCATCCTCACAACCTTAAACAAGACAGCAGCATAAGAAATAAAGCTAACCGCCAAAGCCACTTTTACATCCTGTCATCACAATGCATCACTACTTGGTAGTATTGTATTGATTACACACATGTTAAGTTTCCAAAACACAAGTTTTAATTCTACCTGCCATACTCACCAAAATGGTTCGTCGCCTACTGCACAATCCAGTTTTGGTTTCCAAAATTCTATCTTCTAATGCCATCCCAATTAGCTAGCTCCTTTAGCAGGACACCATTCAAAAGATTCATCAGTTCAGAATTGATAACAGCTTGAACATATCATTGCTCTAGAATTCTCCCTATGCCCCAATTTCCATCAACATTCTACACTCTTTCGCTCTCCATAATCCTCTAATATATGATGATATTAGCTGTTGTCCTCCCGTTTTCCTGCACCAAAAGAAGACACCTTCCCCACCTCCCCAGTAACATAGGTATTGAAAAACAGTTTCATCCCATTGGTCTTAAGCATTTTAATTATAATTGTTGCTACAACCAACCCTGCATGCAAAATATTGACAAAGATAGAAAACATTCACCACTACGTGATAGTAATATCTGATGATATTTAGCTTATGTCCTCCCGCTTTTCCTGCACCAAAGAGAAAAACACCTTCTCCACCTCACCAATAACATAGATATTCAAAAAACAGATCCATCCCATAGATCTTGAGCATTTAAATTTATAATTGTTGCTAGCAACCAACCAAACATGCATAATATTGATAAAGGTAGAAAACATTATCTAGTTGCCATATTAATGCATGTTAAAGGGGATAAAATTCAATCGGTAAAATAAGAAGTGACTTTCCTTTCTTTGTGTTTCATCCAAACCCATGATTGTACTTGTGCCAAAGTGAAAATTTCCTCCACATCTAACTTAGCTTGGTTTAAGATAATCATATTTCTGTGCTTCCATATACTCCAAACAACTGATACCCAAAGACATTTCCATAACCTATTGCCCTTTTAATTAGAACATATGCAAGGGAATGGTTCAAAATGATGGTTCAATTCATTGTGATTCACCGAACTAACTCCCATCTAACTAGAGCACATATTCCATACTTTAATTGAATCAACACATGTAAAAAGGACATAAAATCCTAAATAAATGAATTAAATGAAATATTATATATATATATATATATATATATATATATATATATATATATATATATATATATATATATATATATATATATATATGCGCGTGAG
>Ga0123342_1010765_pt1 | contig 10314 bp, 3 predicted proteins | sample Turbeawhitnodule_FD_89960 | JGI IMG/M metagenome (GOLD analysis project Ga0123342, IMG submission 89960) | Root nodule microbial communities of legume samples collected from Mexico - Turtle bean Mexico white nodule | ecosystem: Host-associated > Plants > Roots > Nodule | place: Mexico: Nepantla... | reverse complement strand
CTTGCTTTAGTACTGTTTGATCTGGCGACGCCCTGGTTGGGCGACGCCTTCACCTAGGCGACGCCTTGCCTTGGCGACGCCTCTTCTTGGTGACGCTGGCACTTAGCGTCTCTTCACCTAGGCGACGCCTCGTGTTGACTTTGACCCCTGGTGTTGACTTTGACCTTGACTTAGTCAACTCCCGGGTACGGGACGGTACACCCATATTCCTCACTTTGATCATATTTATACCCCTTTGATAAACTCGTCATAACTTGGTTAAAAGAGAAATAAATGCTTTCCAATATGTCTTCCTTCTTTGATTGAATCATTGGTCCATTCAGTCTCTCTTGTGTAGACGTAGACGAGACACTCCCTTTGTAACATTAACATAAGGTTTCCTTTTCGTTTCCCTCCAAACAAGAGGCTTCCTCTATTTTGTATTCATTTGCATATCATTCCTGTTTCCATAGTTGTTGATATTTTTGGGTCTCATTCTTTCTATATCTTGATATGTTGACATGTAGCTTAAAATTCTCAATTATGATATTGTCTAGTTTCTTCTCTGTTCGTCTTGCATTTTAAACATCATACATCCTGATAAACCCAAATCTCTTCCCCCACTTATATTGTGATATGAAAACCTCGTTCACCCTTTCCATCTCTAAAATTTTTTTAGCATGTCATATTTCCATAGCAGTTGGAGAAATTTAAAAAGAAAAAATGTAATGTAGGTTTGTTTATATAATCATTTCGATGTTATTTAAAGAATGATTATCTTTGTGTTATAATGATCATGCACTTAAAATTAATTAATAATATATAGTTTGATCTGTTAACTCTAAAAGCACTAATCCAAACTCCTTGTTCTTGTATGAAGTTGTTATAAGTTTTTCTAAACCAATAATTTCTTAAATTGGTCCATTAATGTTGTCTAAAATTATTAAGCAGATTATTCTTAAATTTTTCGGTCTATTTCTTGCTCCCTCAGAAAAGCAGTTTCTTTTTAGAGAGATACTAGAATGATCTGTACTAAAAGTAATAAGCTAATGAAATATGTAATTTTTATAAACTCAACTTTATTACTCATGTTGTTAGGTCACTATTAATTACAATACTTTTTTGCTAACATATCCACCAACATAAACTGTTTTTAATACCTGGATTCCTTGAATTCAATTTGATTCCCTACCTTCACCGTCGACTGTTGAAAAGAAAAGGGCACCGTCGTGCTATAAAGCTCGAGCTATGTGCATGTCCAAGAAACGCAGAAAAAGAAACATAAAAATAATGAGAGAATAACACAAAAATTTCTAGAAATCTGTGTAAGGGGTCTTACATTAAGTTTCTATAGAGAATATGCTGATAACATGTTTATGTACGGTGAAAATGTTCTTTATTAATTTCCAATATATGCATGACACACTTCTTTTTCTTGATATTTTTTCAATGAATGGATTGAATAATAATAGACTCACACTAAAGCACCCTTTGTGATATTGTAAAGAAATTTAGAAATTTAGCATGGGAAGATAAATGGCTACTTTTTAAATAACATTATAGTATTTTAATAACTTGTAGTAGGCCTGAACATGAATGATACCGGTAATGGAAGCATTTTATATTATTAATTATTTTTCATTCTGCCACAGAAATATTTAATCTAAATAGTGATGGGCTTAAACCAAAAAGGTTAAGGTGTTAAAGACATTTCTTATAAAGTTACTGTCATACATGCTGTAACAATTCCAATACAAGTAGCTGAAAGTGCTAAGTACAGAAAACAACTAGCTGAAAACTACGGTTTCAAGCAAATTGGAGAGCAGATTCCAGGTGATGATGCTACTTTGAAAGCTGTTATCAATTCTTTCCTAAGAAGGTGGATCAATGTCATGTTTTATAACATCATCACTGAGCAGAACCTGTGTTAAATATACAAGTGTTCAATTGTATCTGCAGAGCACTCCTTGGAGATTCTATCTTTTAGAATGGAATATTTCTTTTGCTGCATAAAATTGTATTTTTTAGTGTTTTTTTATTGCTTAGATAAGAATCAAGCAATGTTGCCAATACCGTTATGACATTTAAGTTTATACTAAAACACCAATGGTAGTCCTCAGTTTCACTATACCACCTGCACTGTTAATAATATTATGAATAGTTTATAAATAATATATATATATAACCATTTTTTCTTGTAATTGTCAGAAAATGATTTCTGGTGATGACAAATGTCTTTAAAATCTGAACTATAGTTATAAACATTAGTTTTAGATTTAGTATTTTCTTTATCAGCTTAGACTTAATAGTTGAAGCATAAAATCGTTTCAAAACATAAAATTTATATAATTGTTATTCTTCTGTTATATAATTATTACGTGGTCATAATTCATATTTTTTAAGAAATAGAATGGGTATTAGAGTTAAAATACTACTTCAAGATTAAAACTATTGAACCGTAATTGACTTCTAGACGAATTAGTATTATAATAATAATAATAATAATAGTTGTAAAAATAATAATTAAATAATAGTAAAAATATAATTTGGTAGTATTAAAAACTAACAATAAAAAACAACTTTATAGGTTATTGATTATGAAGTTCAGACGAAATATGTTGCAATAACACTTAAGTCTAATTTACACAGTAGAAATCAATGTGTATTAATAATAATAAATATAAATTTAGAATAAAGAGAAAATGACAAATGTTTTATGTTGTTTTTTATTCTTTTAAAATAAATAGCGTTGTATTAAACATTTTCGTGATCCATTATGAAGAACCTCCTTTTATTGGTTTTCACTAGTTATATTGATTTGTTTTATCAATTTTTATTCCTGATGAATTCTGTGGAAGGGTTACATGAGTGGTGAGTTTAGTCTATTTTTGAAAATAGTGCTGGAAATGAAGTGAAGAGATAATTAAAATTTACTAACAAATGCCAGTAAAATTTGCCACTAAAAGTCATGAATCTTTTCCGGAGATAAATCAGTCTTTTACCGGTTAAATTTTGAACATCTCATACACCAGTCATTGTCTAAAAGCTTGTTAAACTTTTGGCTTCCATTTATATTGCTCGTATAAGAAATATTCTTATCGCCGCTAAAGATACTTTTTGTAGTAGTGCATTGAGAAAATTAAGGTAAGTGATAATGTTGAAGAGAGAGTATCGGTATCTTTCATTTCAAGTGAATGGAAAAATAACTATCGATACATTATAAGATACAATTATTAATTGGTTTTAGTTTAATTTAATGGTTTTTTATATTTAATAATCTCAACAAATTCTGCCTGAGATTTTTAGCTTTTAAAATACAAAACATGAAAAACAAGAAACATAAATGAATTAAGAAGATAAGAAATGGTAAATCATGTTGACTATTCTATAATACTAATGAGATCTTAACATGTATTTGAACATTTAAGAGATGTTACAAGTGGCGTAAAAAAAAATTGATTAGACATAAACGCCTGAACATGCTAAAAAGATACGGATTGGGATTATAAAATAGAAAGGCATGGTAGAATTTTGGGTAAAGTAATTAATAATTTTGTGTGGCAAGTTTCACCCCTCTTGGCCCAGAAACTGTGATGAGTTGTAAGGCTTAAACAGAGATGGTGGGTGATACGTCATAAAGAATAAAGATTGTGGAGTTAACCGAAGAGGAAGAGACTTAAACCAAAATGGGTGATTACAGGGTAATAAGAGAAGTGGTGTTTTGGATTTGATTTGGGTTAAAGTAAATAGTGGTTGGGTGGTGGAACAACTGGAAAGTATCCATAACTAAATTAAAGCTACAATAATATTACCATACAATACCACCTTACTGCACATTCCTCTTTAATTAGCCACTTGCATATTGCATGCGACTTCTCCTACTTCTCTTTTCCCCACTATAAATACCTTCCCACTCTTCCCTTAACGACTCGTGCAATCGAAAGAGAGAAAGAGATAACCTCAACTGAGGCTTCTCACTTTCACACAATCTTTTCGTCACCACTCAGTGAGAGATATTACATTCAACACACCACACCAGAATGGCCATTCACCATGAAACTTGGGCTTTCGTTTTCGGCCTTCTAGGTATCCTTTCTCTTCAATCTACTGGAACCATATGTGCCATGCAGATTAATTGCATGCCATTTTTCTAGTTTTCCAAGAATGATAATTAGTATGAAACTTGAAAGCAACACTGATGCATTAGCGTAGCAATAATATATCTGATTGGCATGTCCAATATGTGTGTATTTATAACATGCATAATTAGTTTCTTGATTTTTGTTGTGTTGTTATAGGCAACGTCATCTCCTTCATGGTGTTCCTTGCTCCATTGTAAGTGATTTTTGTACTCGAGCATAATCGTTCTTATTAATGGACGCTGAAGTATTTTTCTAACTATGTATGAAATATATTCGACTACAGACCAACGTTTTACCAAATCTACAAGAAGAAAACTGCAGAAGGATTTCAATCACTGCCTTATGTTGTTGCACTGTTCAGTTCAATGCTCTGGATTTATTACGCACTCGTCAAGAAGGATGCTAGCCTCCTTCTTATTACCATTAACTCCTTTGGATGTGTGATAGAGTCAATTTACCTTGCCATCTTCCTACTTTACGCCCCGAGTAAAACCAGGGTATTCCTTCTAATAACTTGTATATTCTACCCATTATTTCTTTTCCTTTTTCTCAAGAATGAAATTTAATAGTTTTCCTTCTATTAAATGTCACAGCTTTGTACCATCAAGCTTCTTCTCTTGTTGAATGTTTTTGGGTTCGGAGCCATGCTTCTTTCAACCCTCTACTTTACAACAGGGTCCAAACGTCTTTCTGTGATTGGATGGATTTGCCTCGTTTTCAACATAAGCGTATTTGCTGCTCCTCTCTGCATTATGGTAATGATTTAGAAGCAGGTTATTTAAATCATAGACAAAATGATTATGCAGTCACCTTTTTATGGAGCTTCTTTTTCCAACATTTTTCACTTTTCGTCTATTACTATTACTTCTTTTATTTCTCGATACACATCTCAATGTTTTTTCAATAACTATTACTTCTTCATCTTCAACATTTTATCACTTTTTTGTAATATATATATGCTCTTAAAGAAAAAATCAAATTCTCATAATTGATACATGCAGAAACGTGTGATAAAGACGAAGAGCGTGGAATACATGCCATTCAGTTTGTCCTTCTTTTTAACCATAAACGCTGTTATGTGGTTCTTCTATGGCCTTCTTCTCAAGGACTACTACATCGCTGTAAGTACAATTCCATACAATTCAATCTTTGTCTATCTTACCTACTCTTTTCCTTCATCACTACTTTTTGTAATATATACATATTTGCAGCTTGAGCTCCTACCTTTTTGTTATGCCTGTATAATTTAGTGAAAAGCCAATTTAACTAGAGCAATTAATTAAACGTGTGCTCACTCCATTAACGTTGAGTTCACTTGAAAAAAAAATAGTCAAAACGGAAACATGGGCCCCTGTTATATTAATGATTATTTAATTACGAAAGGCTTATATGTTTCTGTGCAAGAAAATTTTAATTTGATTACTTTGATTAAAAAGAATGATTGAACAGTTGCATTTGAATGATGCAGCTCCCAAATACGCTTGGATTTCTGTTTGGGATAATTCAGATGATGCTGTATTTGGTTTATAGAAACGCGAAACCAAAGACATTGGAGGAGCCAACTAAGTTACAGGAACTTAATGGTCATATTGTTGACGTTGTGAAATTGGGCACAATGGCACCCTCTGAGCCGAATCATGTCACAAAAAGTGGCGCTGTGACTGAGACAGCTACCAATGTGTGATGAACAACCAAGTACTGAACAAGTCCAAAGAGAAAGAAAAGAAAATGAGGTCTCAAAATATTTAACCAAAAAAGTATAACTATTTTACTTTGCCAAGTGGGGCCTCATCTGAACGCAAGAAGAAAAGTACGTGTAGTTTGGTGTTTAGGGTTCTTCTCTTGTTAGGTGGTGAATTATGTTAGCTAGCATGAACGTCTCTTTGGCTTCTTCTTCCATCACTCTCACTGTAGTAAACGTGTAGCATAGTAGTGTGTTGTCTTCTTTCGATGTGTACCTCAGTCAAACTCGTCAAATTCTCTCTTTCCTTGTACGCGTAATCTATGTTCATGTGATGGGAATTAATTAGTTTACGGGTTTTGAAATCTATGACTATTTGCCTCACTTTTATTTATTTTCATATGCTACAATCATCCTTATCCTAACGTTAACTTTGATATGGTTATTTTCAAATTATGAAAAATTATGCATCAAAGCGATGTAGATGGTGGAAATGGAGGGTCTTCTCTTGTTTTATGATGTCATGGTGAAGGGGACAGATAAAAAGGCGACCTAAAAGTAAAAAAATTTATATCTTGGTGACGAAAACTAATGAACAATCATTGGCAAAAAGACCCGACACTACGATTCTAACATGCCAATTGGGAGTCGTTAAACATTCTATTCATCAAAAGGAAAAGTGTTATATAAAAATCAATGCCCAATTATTTGAAATTATTAACCTCATGAGGATCAAAACGCCAAATTTGCGGATAATTATTATTATTATTATTATTATTATTATTATTATTATTATTATTATTATTATTATTATTATTATTATTATTTAATTTCTATGTGTTCGGTCAAAATTTCAACTTCTTTATATTATAGATTGCCTACAAGAAGAAAAACAGTCAAATATGTTAGAGGACATGTCTTTTGCAAATATAGAAACAAAGCATGCCTTTTAACTTTTTTTTCTTTCTTTCTCATTTCCTTGATTTTAATTTTTATTTTCAAATCCTTCTTTCGTTTTTTATTTTCACAATATTATTATAAGATAAATCTAGACACAAGACATGGTATTTTGATATACTCGCTTCCGATTAAAGAATTTGGCAAATGAACCTCTGAAATTATTTTGATATTTACTTGATAAAACAATCCATATAAAACGCATATTAATTAGTGTTGCTCAATTAGTGTTAAATTGGCTTGAACATCAACGCTAAACTAACTCTATTTTTCATTAATGTTTATAAGAGAACGATTGACTTCCTTCTCAGTCGACCGGTCTACTTCTCCTCCCTTTTTCTCGAAATGGTCTTTGCGCTCTCCTTTCACTCATTTACTTCTCGTCCTCGTGAGTTACAAAGTCGGATGGTACCTATAAAAGGCACTCTGACGCTCAAGTGAGATATCGGGATTCGGTGTTCGGTGCTATTAGTACTGAATGATGACGTACCTAATTTTCAAAATTTGTGTCTATTTATATGATTATCATGAACCCTTTGTTATTGAGTCGGATTAAGACTTTGGACCATGATTAAGAGTTACCTAATGTTTTATCACTTATTAGTCTTATTAATCTTCTATTTAGGCATAATGAATTTGGTCGTGTCGGTAACCTAGAATCTTGTTTATCCTCAAGAAAAGTAAATGAATATAAATAAATCATATTTGAATTTAAATATCAAAACAAATTTATTCACTAAATAACAAATTAAATTAGAAACTTATGTTGCTTCCAACTTCAAATATAACAAAATATAGATACAATTCACTTCCAGGATCAAAATAAAACAATAAAATGACAATTCATCAAAGAATTCCTTCTCATATGCTCATACGTAAATGTTTTTCTCTATTTTCACTGAATACTAACAAATCACAGTTGTTTTTCATTTCATCTTCATATCACAATCATATTAGAAACATGAATCTTAAGGTCTTTTGCAGGGTTATAATGAGGCTGGGCTTCAAAAAAGTATTGGTTTTTCAGATAACAAAATACATATTTTAAAGAAGACGAACATACCTACAGTTCAATTATAGTACATATGTGTTATCTAATCACCGTTTTCTTTGACTTCAGCACCTTTCCTCATTTTATTTTTACTTATTCATGATTTCAACATGATTTTTTTTTTCAATCTATAGGAATAGATTTTTCCTATTTTCAACCAACTTTAAATTCTAAACAACTTAGAACCATCCCTTTTCTGTAAATATTGCATATATGTTCTCTTTCCTTAAACATGTCAATGGATAGGAAAATATATCATTCAATGTTTAAGGTGCAATAATAACAAATAATTATTGGCTCAAAAGGGTTATCAAAAAATGAATTCTATCTATATAAAGGTTGGCTATTTGGCCCTGAGTTCCTAATTAACACAAATGTCTTAATCATCTTCATGCTCTTTTATGATGTAACATAGAATAAAAATTAAGCAACCACAACTACCAATTCATCAATAAAACTCTCAAAATTCTTTATGGTTCACCCACTCACTTGGTTTAATTAGTCTCATTCCTTATTGTTTTGTTAGTCTTTATTCTAATCAATCATCCTGTTAAATTTTTATGCATCACAATTTCAACCACATTTGAATATGGATTCGGTCATATTTTCTTTTCCAACTTGTGTCTAATTCATTTCACTGTTTAATACTCAAACACAAAGTCTGATTAATATTCTCTTCCACAATTCAAATTTAATATTGTAATTTTTATTATTTCACAAAAAATAAGACTAGAAAACAAGTCAATAATTAAGTTAAAATTGGAAATAATTCAACAATAACAAAATAAGCAAATTAAACAATTGAAAACAAAAAAAAAATAAGAAAAAAAATAAATGAAAATAAACAACTGAATAAAAAATAACTAAAAAGATAAAATTTTAAATAACTACAAAAATAAAACCATATTTTTGTAAGTAGTTAAGTAAGTGTGAAGGTTCTCTTCAAAGAGAAAAAGAAAAGAAAAAACACACACACTAAAAGAGAATATGGAACGGAATTGAAAATAAGAACAATTAAAAGACAAGGAACAAAAGAAAATCAACAAGACTACAATTAGAAGATGAAGATGAAGCATGGATGGAGTCGTGCCACTTGGAGGAGGGTTCCAAGATAAGTTAAGGAGGATTCGCCACTTGAAAGCATCCCAAGATAAAACTCAGAGGAAATATGAACACTCAAGTTCTCACTAAAGTACAATAACTTTGCTAAAATTCAATGTCATTTACAAGAAGGAGTGGTCACCTGATTATAGTGATAGATGTTGTGTGATTAAGACGTGGAAGAAAATTTGAAATTCAAAAATAAGCTAGCTTAGCTCCCTAATTTCGTGCCACTAAACATGTATCTCAGTCGGTCACACTTTTGGAATTTAAGCATGTGCTTTAATACAAATATTGTGACTCATGTGCGTCACTTCTGAGGCGCTTCTAAATGCTAGAGTTTTGTTCCCTATGGGCCATGAACAAGCCCAATTTATGCTATTTAACACCTAATCTAAATAAACAAAAAACAAGGAAAATAATTGGTGTTCATGTCCTAAGTTTTACGCTCTACTAGTAATCCTTGATATGTCCTGAGTTACTATAAAATGTGTTTGGCCAAACCCTGAGTCCTGTGTCATGTTCCTGGTCATCTTCCTAGAAGATTGGAATGACTCAATAGGTGCTCTGTCAATCAGGGTTGCATCAGTTATGCTTAAAAGAAAAATCAAATCTAGATTTACAGTGAAGGTATTAACTATTAAAAAAATTTACAATATATATTTCTTCAAAATAATGTATGAAAATACCTTATAGCATTTAATTCCCTGGCGGCACAAGAAAAATTGTGGTGGGCTAAGTTAAATCAAGTTCAGATAAATCCCACTCAAAATTATCAATGGCTTAATAACCAAATTACAAAAATATACCTTTGTCTACCGGTTTCAGTACACAAGTTGCAAGTGAAGAAGGGTATAATCCTAAACTTTAAATGGATTGGAAAATAATTAAATATGCTTAAATTCTTCATCTATAACAATAAAAGAGAAAAATAGTGAAGAAAAACTACTCCGCTGAAATTAAATATATGACAATAAAATTAAATAAGTAACCGTAAAAGAAACATAAATAAAGAATGTAAACTACTATTTAAAATATGAATTGCATTCTTTTTTTTTCATATAAATTTGTAATCTCTATTACTTTTTTCATTTAAATACTAAATTATACATCAAATATATAAAATTAAAATTAATATGCGTAAACTTTATTTTATAATTGGAGCGATTATAAAAAAAATTTAGGTCTCGTTTGCTTCTGGACGAGGAAAGGAACATATTCACTGTGTTACGAAAAACAAGATATTAAAAGATAAAAAAACACAAAAATAAGAAAATTGGTTGGTTAAAAATTTTCTTCGCAAATTAGGTAAGAATTATGAGGAAAGTACTGTACGTGTGTATATATATATATATATATATATATATATATATATATATATATATATATATATATATATATAT
>Ga0123342_1010764_pt1 | contig 10318 bp, 7 predicted proteins | sample Turbeawhitnodule_FD_89960 | JGI IMG/M metagenome (GOLD analysis project Ga0123342, IMG submission 89960) | Root nodule microbial communities of legume samples collected from Mexico - Turtle bean Mexico white nodule | ecosystem: Host-associated > Plants > Roots > Nodule | place: Mexico: Nepantla... | reverse complement strand
GCAAGTGAGAAAGGAAATAGACGCAGATAAACAGATTCAATATCATTTTCCTCGAAGCCCATGGTCCCAACCAACTCATAGAATGTGGATAGATGAGTATAAGGGTCTTCATGATCCATTCCAATGAATTGATGAGTGCCGATTAAGCTAAGAAAACCTGACTTCATTTCTAATGATTTGGTGGCAGGAGGTATGGCTATGCTGGAGAAATGTCTCGATCCTTGTTGCATAGCATAGTTTCTCAATGTCCTTCTAGGTGGATTTTGTCTATTATCCGCCATTTGGAACTCTGTTTGATTTGTGAGTTGAGAGTGTTGGAAGATTCTCCTTTTGCTTATCCTTACTTCTTCTTTTCTTCTATCTTCTTGCTCTGATTTTTTCTAGCTGTCTTCTCAATTTCTGGATCAAATTCCAATTGATCTTCAGGAACCTATCCTCTTAATAGCATGTGTTTAAGACAACTCAAGCAAGGATTAACATAGGATAAAAGAATAAGATATAAACAAGTGTATATAAACAAGTATATATATATATATATATATAAAATATTCTCTTTTCTACTTCTTCTTGGTATTTTTGTTTTATGCTTATTGTTTGATTGTGTCATCAAAATTTTCAAAACCAAATAAGTTATGCTATCCAACAACAATGTATATTAGTTTTCCCATTCATAAAAAAATGTTGGAATCTAAAGAAGTGTCTCTCCTATCGGAAACATCCAACAACGAGGATAGTTTCTCCATCACCACCACTGTCACAGAAAACTAAGATTGAACTTATCAAAGCATCTGCTATCGAACCATATAAAATTACACAGGAGTTGGAGAACCTGACGTGAGGAGAGATGTACTGGATGCAATGATTCTACAAATTACGATAGTAATATTTCAAAACCATATGCCCATATATTTTTGGTTTATTTCATGAATCATAGTTTGCTCTATTAGAGTGAGAAACCGGGAAATGATGATAGCATTCACGTAATATGAGTTTGTAAGTCTTTGAGGTTATGATTGTATTTATTGATGATAAGATAACATGAGGAGATGATGGTTGATGCAGATGAAAATGGGCAGAGAAGTATGGTTGATGTATCCAAATCGGTGAGTCAAATCGAGGAATATGAAATGGGCAGAGAAGTATGGTTGATGTATCGAAATGGGTGAGTCAAATCGAGGCATGCATGCATCAAGATGATGATGATAGAGCAAAGACTGTTGGTATGAAAGCACACGCAAAGCAATTTGCAACTGTGCCTGTGAGGCTGTGACATCTAGCTATCTAATCTGCAACCACTTTCCTATTCTCTTGTCTTCATCTCTGTTCAAGACAAAAACTACCATTTTCTCTCTAAACGTTAGCATCATTCCCTTTCTGGCCACATTCTTTTCCTTCTTCCCATCAAAGCTTCACTTTCAAATCACTTTTCCACTTCGTGTTTTTCATTACACTACGTACGTACACATACACATACATATAAATGAATACAAGTAAATGACCAATCTAATCTTTAAAATTGTATTTCAAATAACCTACGTCAGTTCCTATTAAAGAAAACTTATATAAAAAATAATTTTAGAAATAAAAAATAATTATTTACTATATTTAACTAAATTAGATACTATTTTAAAAATTAAATTATATTATATTTAAAATAGTTTTTATTATTAATAAAGTTTACAAATTAATTTATAAATTATTATTTAATTTACATTGGTTTATTAGTTTTAGTTAACAACATAGTAGTTAGTTGTTAAAATCAATCAATTTTAAAATCAATTTATAAATTATTAATAATAAAAAGTATTTTAAATATTAATAGTTTTTTAATCTTTAAAATAATACATAATTTAGTTTACTATTTTTTCGTCTATAAATTAATTTTCATTTAATAAATTTCTTATATTCTAAATCTCTTAAAAAATTAGATTTTGTTTAGGTATCTAAAATTGAACTTCTTTTTTCCTATTAAGTGATAATAGTAACATCTACTAATGAAAAATATATATTAATTTAAACAACTTGAAGAAAACTCTAAATTTTTATAAAATTATTAGAAATTATTTAATATAAAACAATAAGTTACAATTTCAGAAATTGTATTGATGAACTAATTTATAAATATCTTTAAGCAAGAGGTTGTTTTGAATTTAAAGTGTCTGATATTAAAATTTTTTTTGAATATTTATAGGTTAACCTATGTATTATTTTTGTTAATATATGAATTTTTATTTAGTTTTTTTTTTTAATATATTTTTTTTTAATAATATTTTTTTTTATGTAATGATAGTAACAAATGGTTATTATTATTTGTCAGTATAGTTGAAATGTGAAATTCCATAATAATACTAACACGAATTGTTTTATAAAAAACCAATAATGCAAGGTTTAGTTCTACTAATTTTACATATTCGCAGTTTAAATAGCGTTTTTAAATAACTTTTTTAACTTTTAATTTTCGTATTTTTATTTAAGTTGTAATTAAATATTATTTTTTATAAAAATAAAAGAGGTGGATTGGAAATAAAAGAAAAATTAATTTTTTTTGTTAAGATATAAGAAAAAAATAAAATATATTGGAAAATTACAAAGATATGAAAAGAGTGTCATTTTATTAAAAAATACAATAAAAATATGTCTATATTAAAACTAAAGAAAAAGATAGTATTATTGTGAGAAATCACTTAAAAAATCATTAAATAAAAATTAATTTTAAATATAAAATATAATGAATTATTATATTTATAAAATTAAATATTATTTTAGAAAATAAAAAAATTACTTATATTTAAAATAATTTATATTATTTATAAATAATTTTTAAATTAGTATTTAATTAACTACTTAAATCTTATTTATAAATTATTTATATTCTAAAATTAATAACTAAAACCTTAATAATTAATTAGATACTAAATTAAAATTATTTATAAATAATATAAAATATTTTAGATATCAATATTTTTTTAGTTCTAAAATAATATTTAATTTAATCAATATAGTAATTAATTATTTTTTCTTTTTAAAATTAATTTTTATTTAATTTTTATTTTGTAAAATAAGTGTATTTTTTCTTAAATTAAGAGTGCAAAAATGAGTTTGTGTATAAAGTATGATTTTACATTACTATAACTAGGATTTAGTATTTTTCATATAAAATATGTTCGCTGACGATTCGAATCTATTAAATTATAATTTTATCTAAATTTTTTGTGTTACTTTTCCAAAACTTAAACAACTATAAAATATAATTAAATAATTCTTATAAATTTATAGAAATAAAAATTTAAATCAATAAAATATTATATACATGTACAGTGTATATATATAATATAAACATTTGATTCAACAGATGATTTATAGATTAAATTAGCCAGCATTTAAAATTTCAATTAAGAACCGTAAGTCTAATTTCACTTATATTATGGATAGGGTGAGTTTAATGAGTGGGTACAATGGATAAAATGGTGATTATAATTGTTTACTATTTCAGTTTTAGTGAACAACAATTCTACTAAGAAAATCAAACCTTTAACACGGTTATAGTGCATCATTTTTTGTTCTAATAGTAGTACAAGGTTTATTAGGTGTGATCTATTAGGATTCTAGACTTTGCATATTTAGGGTTTACAGGCTAAAAAATGTGACAAATAATATAAAGGTGAATTTGCTACAATTTATTGATAATACACTTTTTTTTTTTTTAAACCTACTTTTCAAAATATCTTGACTATCAAATTTATTTTTAAATGTTTTGAATTAAGTTTTAGTATTAAGAGTGAACCATGATAAGTTGGAATAATATATGAAAATTAAAACAAGAAGGTGGACTAGGAAATTAGACAGCTAGAACACTTCAATAAAATCTTAATAGCAAAGTGAAAATGAAGATTGAGTTCCTCAAAGACTAGAACACTTCAATAAAATCTTACTAGCAAAGTGAAAATGAAGATTGAGTTCCTCAAAGACTAGTTTATGAAGGGGATTCAAGAATCAAAATATGGTTCTTTGCAAAATCTAAACGAGAATATGGAAAACAAGTACAAATCTAGATGATGGAAGGATTTAAGAGAAGTTTGCAAAGTAAGAATTATGGTAGTAGGTTTGACTCTGATGTACAGTAGCATGTAGGTACTAGATCTAAAATTAATCTGTGGGTAGGAAATATCCAACTTAATATTAGATTTCCTAGGGTATATAGGAATTCCCTTCTTATAGAAAAACCACTAAATATGTGTGGAAGATGGCCAAGCACAAGATGAGTTTGGGATCTCAAATGGAGGAGAGAGTGATTTGAATGAGAAAAAACCACAATTAGCAGAATTTATGACATATTTAGAACAACAAACCATGCACAGGGACAAGGAGGATATATGGCTTTCGAGGGACACAAAAAATAAGACTTACATTATAAAATCATCTTACAAAAAGTTGACGAATCCAAGGGTGGGTGATAATCCAGAATTATTCAATATGTCGTGGAACTTAAAAGTATTATCATCCGCTCAGTTCTTCGCTCGAAGGGTTGCCTTGAATAAGGTGACCACAAAACAAAACTTGAGCAAGAGGGGCGTGCAGTTAAGCCATGCAACATGTGTCTTCTATGGGAGAGTTGAAGAAAGTACACCACATTTGTTTATAACCTGCTAAACTTCAAACAAGGTATGAAACATATGCAACACTTGACTTGGTGTTACTTTGGTCACCAGAGCTCATTTTTGTAGCACTTTAATCAGTTCCATTGTTTGTGTTTTAATAAAGAGGGAAACAAATTATGGAGAGGCATGTGAGTTCTTGTCATTTGGTGCATTTTGAAGCATAAGAACAAGATAGTTTTTACTCAAGGAAAGGTTGATGTAGAGGAAATTCTTACTTTGGCACAATTACAGACTTGGGCTTGGATGAAACATAAGATTTCTCAAGCAAGCTTTTCATACTCAGATTGGATCCAATGCCCAATTCAATACATAAAATTGACAACCAAGTAAGAGTACACATACTACTTCACTGGAACGGGTCGAATTAAGTTAGACATAATATTTTGTAACAGAGGATGACTAGGGATAAATCATACTTGCTAGTCATCACTACTCTTTGTGTTGTTTTTACAATTTATTCATTTGTTCTTTTACAGTCGTATGTATCTATACTCATGCCTTTGTGTTAATTGCATACTACTATATTATAAGGAGTTACCCTTGGCTCATGCAATGACATCATAAGTTAATATAACAACTCATAAAACTATCTTGTCTAGATATTACACTTTTGCAGGTCAAGTAATCAGAGGGATGTCATATGGATATCTGTGTAACTCTATGTGAGCATGTAGGACAAGAACTTAACTTTTGGACATCAAAGCACATCATCAGATGGAAACATATGGAACTGTTTCACAATGTTCCAATACCATATTAAAGGACAAGAACATATGCAAGAACCATGTAATGTTGCCACTACTGCAGCATACCTGTATGCAAACGATTTTGGGTAAGGGTCTTCCAGTCTAGCTATTATCTTGTAGTTTTGTTATTTTAACATTATGAATTTGATCTAAGTCATGCAGGGTTAGAGATTAAAATTATTGGTTGTAATCATGTTTATACTAGTATCAAAGCAAAGGTATGATACATTTTTTTTCTAAGGTATTGCTTGCTTCTTTTTTGTAAAAAATGTCCATGAAGATATCAATTATATACTTTCTTTATATATAGGTTGAAGTATCACTCAAATACTCCATTTCATTTTATTTTAATTATTCTTTACTGAAAAAAAGTTATACACTTAATTGATTTATCATCATACATATTGTTATGTTTATTTTATTGAAATGACAGGAAATGAAAATATGTATGGAAAGTCCAATCATCCCTAACCCACATTTAAACACAACAATAAAAATTTTACCATAATAAACTTAAGTGACTTATTGGTTAGATTGAAGCAAATTGATGATTTAAAATTCCTCATCATATATAGGATTCAAACACATTATAGTACCTCACTTAACAAAATAACACTACAAGAAAATATTAAATATAAACCAATTCTAGAGACACAAAATAATTAGTTACTATATTAATTAAATTATGTTATTTTAGAAAGTAAAACATTATTCATATCTAAAGTAGTTTCTATTATTAATAAATATTTTTTAAATTGGTATCTAATTAATTTAGTTACTAACTTTAGAATGGTAAAGTAGTTGACAAATAAAACATAAATAACTAATTAAATATCAATTTAAAAATTATTTATTAATAATAAAACTATTTTATATACTAATATTTTTTTATAAAAAAATATATTGCCAATATATTATCACTCTAAATTTTAATGTTGTAATTAAAACTCACATATAAAAGAAAACGTGAACTTCTAAAAAAAATCCAATAAAATAAAATAAAAGATCTAAACTTTGGGTTAAGATAATAAAACATACAAGATCAACTCTAAACAAAAGTAAAATTTGTGATTCGAGACCAAACCAAAACTAACGAAAGTTACAAAATAAAAGCAAGTGAGACTTGGAGAAAGAATTTTAAGAACAAAAATAAGGTGTTAAACGAGAGAATAATGAGTTTAAAGTACGAAAATATTTCTAAACAAAGTGTTCAAATATATTATGACATATTAGTCAGACACTAAGCAAACTTTCTTTTACTTTTCAACTTTTTTTAATGGAAGTTAAATATATTTTTTTTTTCACCAAAAGTCCATATTTTCTTACATGCTTGGATATTTCTATCTCACATAATAATTCATTTATTTATGTTTATCTCGTGTCTAAGAATTTAATTTCACTTCATTTCTCTATGTATAATAATATATTAGAAATTACAAAAAATTCACAGCTATATTAATTTAACAAAATTATAGAATACTTCTCTAATTTTATGTATGCTAAAAATCAATTTAACTATGCTCAAACTTTATTATTATTCATTGTAACAAGGCATTTTACATTAATTATTGATATTTTATATTAATTGTCAAACTTATTTAGATGTCATTGGTATAATATAAAAAAGCAGAGAGAAGTTGAACATGATTATCAACTGATATAGAATGTATTATTTTATATAAATTAATTATAAAGGGTCATCCATGCATTTTACATCGATATCGAATATGATCTTTCACCGAAAGTTAAGAATCATTTCTCTTTATTTTTAATTTTGATCATACAGCTTGAGAGACCTTTATTGCAGTCCTCTAATAGTGTTTTTTTGTTATAATGATTCTTCCCACATCTCTCGAGGTTAATTAATGATAGTGCATAAATTATTTTCTTTTATTATGGAGATATTTTTAAAGATAAAATAGTGATAGGTACTATTTTTTAAAAAGACAATACTTCCAATGTGGTAATTGATCTAGTGATTCAGGAGTTGAGACCAAAAATAGTTAGTGATGATATGAAAAAATTAACTAAAAATTTATTATTCAAATATTTTTTAATAATAAAAATAAATTTATATTTTATATTTAAGATAATTTATATATTTCCTTTCAACTATCAAATATATCATTTGTAGGAACTAATTGAATGAAATAAGAGAAGACAAAAGGTTGTAGCAACTGATTGAACGTAATTGCACAAAATTGCAAAACTGATATTATTCATTTTGGTTCACTCAATCATATATATAATAATTACAATTACTGGAAGCTATAAACTAGGAATACTAACAAGCCTGTAAATTGACCATTAGTGTAATATAACGGTAAAATAGTTTAAGGGTAATAAAATGAATTAATAATAATAAAATCTGAATTAATAACCAACATGCTCCCTTAATTCTGATTTGGAACAACCTTCCCAATTTGAGTCATGATATCGTTTTTCTCAATCGCCATCAATTCTTCATTCATAGCCTTTTGCCATTTGGGGTGTTGAATGGCATCGGCAAGTCTCACAGGTTCGGATTCTGCAAGAAAAGCAAAGTGAACCAAATCTTCATTGTCATCAACTTCATCATCAAGATTTACTTCGCAATCTTGAAGATGTACAGGTTGTCGTTGTTGCCTTCTTAGTCGCTCTGCAATTGGAGTTGCAACTTCAGTTTGAATTACAACTTCAGGTTGCACTACAACTTCAGGTTGAACTGCAGGTGCTTCAAGAGTGACTCTATCTTCCAAATCATCGTTCAAAACGTAAATATATCGTTTTTTCGAATCCATTTCAGTTGTTGCATTCCGTTGTCATTCCTCATCTTCGGCAAATGTAACACACGACCATGGTTATCAAACTCGCGAGTCAACTCGTTGACTCGTCCGAGTTTACGTGCCCACTTTGCCTTACCGAGTTAACTCGGTAGTAAACTCGTTTTTTGGGTAAACTCGGTGGACTCGGCGTAGACTCGATGAAATCGCAGTGGACTCGCGACTCTAGTCCGAGTTGGCGAGTCCAACTGGGTTTTTTTTAAACCCCATAACGGTGTCGTTTGTCGAGTTCTTTTGTGGAGTGCGGCGGTAGATCGAGCGGAGCGTGCGGTGGTCACGTCGCAGTGGTCGCGAGTTGCAGTGGTGGCGTCGCGGTGGTGGCAGGTTGCTGCTTAGGTTAGAGATGGGTGGTGTGAAATTAGGGTTATGTGTTTTTTTATTGGGTTGCTGCAGAATGAAGTCTGTTTTTTTAATTGGGCTTCCTACACACATTTGTTTTTTTGGACAGAAATTGAATTTAAAGGAGCAGTATATTTTTTAAGGAATGTGTGGGAGGGAGTGAATCCAATTCAAGTGAGGTTAATAGAACTGCATCTTCTAATAGAAGTAAAAATGCTCTAGAAAACTATTAATTTTTTTTTAATATAAAAGTAGACTCTTATGAGTCTACGAGTCGAGTTTACGAGTCGAGTCTACGTAGCTCCTACGAGTCTACGTAGACTCGCGAGTTTGACAACCTTGCACACGATTAATAATCACCTTCTTTGTCATTGGATTGTACAATTTGTATCCCCCATGCTTATATCCAATGAAAATGGTCTTCACTGCCTTATCATCCAACTTTGATCTTGTTGCATTGAGAACATGAGCATAAGTAATTGACCCAAATACCTTCAAGTGCTGCACATTGGGTTTGAATCCACTCCATGCCTCAATCGGAGTTGTGTTAGGAACACTCCGAGTGGGTGATCTATTTATCAAATATACCACACATGTTACAACCTCAACCCAAAAATAATTTGGCATACCTTTCGCTTTAAGCATGCTCCTCGCCATGTCCATGATTGTTCTATTCTTTCTCTCAGCAACTCCGTTGTGTTGAGGTATGTAGGGGCAAGTTATGTTATGTTGCAACCCAAGTTCTTCACAGTGCCTCTTGAATTCATTAGACTTGTACTCACCTCCTCCATCACTACGCACCATCTTAATTTGTCTACCACTCTCTCTTTCAACAAATGCTTTAAATATTTTTAAAGCAGTGAAATACCTCATCCTTGCTTTTCAATACATAAATCCAGGTTTTCCTTGAAAAATCATCAATAAAGGTTAAAAAATACTTATTACCTCCAACTGATGATATGTTCATCGAGCCACAGACATTTGTATGAACAAGCTCCAAAGGAAATTTTGCACGCCAAGGCTCCTTAACAAATGGTGTCCTGTGATTCTTTCCAAAAATGCAAGTCTCACACAATTGATCAGGGTGATGAATATGGGGGTAAACCATTCACTAAATTTCTTTTGGAAAGATTTTCCAAACTCTAAAAATTTAAGTGCCCAAAGCGTAAATGTCATAACCACGATTCATTATTCACTATTGCATTCATGCACTTGAAATCACCCATTTGAATATCTACTGGAAACATGCAGTTTTTTGATAAAAATGTTTTAAGAATCAAATTACTTTTTTTTATCCAAAATTGATAATTTATTTTCAACTATGTGCATCTCATAACCCTTCTCAGCCAACTGTCCCATACTCAACAAATTACTTTTCATATCAGGTACATAGAAAACATCATAGATGTACCTGTGATCACCATTCTTCAATGTGATAAGAATTCGCCCTTTTCCAGTCACCGGAACGAATCTGCCATCACCGAATTTCACTTTTGCGTGAATTGAGTCATCCAAATCTGCAAACAACTCTTTCTGACCACACATATGATTTGTGCAACCTGTATCCAAATACCAAGTATGATTGTTTGGGGTTTCATTTGATGTGGTTGCCATTAGTACTATATGATCCTCTTCATCTTGTACGTGATTACTGTCTTCTTGAGCACAATTGGCAACATGATTATCACCTTTTGATCTGCACTCATTTGCATAATGGCCACGTTTATGGCAATTATAACACTCAACATTTGAT
>Ga0123342_1010763_pt1 | contig 10319 bp, 11 predicted proteins | sample Turbeawhitnodule_FD_89960 | JGI IMG/M metagenome (GOLD analysis project Ga0123342, IMG submission 89960) | Root nodule microbial communities of legume samples collected from Mexico - Turtle bean Mexico white nodule | ecosystem: Host-associated > Plants > Roots > Nodule | place: Mexico: Nepantla... | reverse complement strand
GTGGCAAGGTTTCCCCAGCTAGAACATGCATGGCGTAGCAGTAAGGAGGGTGCCATTCGCGACGAGCGATATCATAGAGATGATGCACCTTGTTGCATCCGATACTCGCCTTGTCGGGTGGTGTCTCACAGCGCATTACGTGCTAGGTTGCTCCTTGAGTTGAGGACTTAGCTGTGCGGCTGGTTACTACACAAAGAATGACGTTTAAGTTGCCCCAATCCAGATGATGACACGTGTAGGGTTGGGAGCGATGGAGAAATGACGCTCAAGTTGCCTTAGCTTAGATGAGGACACGTGTAGGGCTGGGCGCTACCTGCTATCCCAGCCCAGATGGCGACACGTGCAAGGCTGGATGCGAGCCACGCGTCCAAAAGCATAACGGCTTGGAGAGAGAAGAAACCTAGCTATAAAGGTAACCTTAACAGAATTTGCAGAGGTACGCTTTCATAATTACACAGAGCATTAAACCCTAGTTGTTCTTGACGGCGCACCCAGCTGTGAGCACAAGGCAATTAGGGAAACACAGTTTTAATCCTTCAGTACAGTTTTCGATCACCCTCAGAGCATTCGTTCAAGTGCTCCGATACGGGGTGCGTCACCTTTGATGTTTCTCGCTGGCTGACTTGAGCGTCTGAGTGCAAACGGCCGCGAGGGCGCCCCTTTGTTCTTCTTTTTCAGGTACTCATGGACAAGACGGAATGAAGGTGCTCTAGCTCGTGAGGCCAAGCCACTCGTAGAGACGACCCAGGTCAACCGGCCGGAACATCTTCGTTTTCCTTACCTTCGGTCGGCCCAACCTCCTACCTCGCCAAAGCCTTTATCTCGGCAATAGGCATGATCCGATCCTGGTACACTTCATGGTCGAGGTCGAAGGCACTAGAGGTCGGCGGCCCCCCATAAAGCACGTGGGCCTGACGAACAGCGCAGAGGAGGCTATGTTTCATCAATTCCTCGGTCTGGTCAAAATTGCGGTCGAGCTCGGCCTCAGCCTCGGCCTCGTCCCTAGCAGCCTGGAGGGTGGCCAACTCAGTCGCCGAGGATGAGAGTTTTTCATCCCTCTCCTCGACCATCCTCTTTAATTGGATGTTCTCAGTTGCCACCCTACCCATCTCGGCTTTCACCTCCCCCAGGCGACGCTCGACCTCAACAGCCTCCTGTTGATCTTTCTCTTTCTCGGCCACCTCTAAGTCCAACCTATTCGTGAGGTTGGAGTTGGCAGCCAAAGACTGCTTCAGATGGCCCAGCGCTTCGGCCAGATAATGCTCCAGCCGAGATATCTACTCGGCATGGCACTCTCTTTCTGGAACCCCCAGTTGGACCATGACGACCGAGCGACACAACATTTCCAGGCCGCCCCTAAGTAAGTCTAAGAACGAAACGCCTCGGATGACCTCCCGAGTGGTTTCAGGAAATTCAGGCGCATCCCCCGAATAAATTGCATGTCCCCCCTAGAAGAGCCAGGGACGACATCGAGGACTCCATTACGCGCTCGGTTTCGAAGGGCTCAACCTCCTTCGCCGCCCGTTTGGTGAGGGTGAGTCCACCTCGACCGTGTCCCGATGAGGAGGTGGTGGTGGCAATGTTACGACTCTCGACCGCTCGTTTCCTATAGGCGTTTAAGACATCAACACCAACAAGTGATTTCTGAGCCATGGTTTCTGTAAAAAATAACAAGTGTTAGAAGACAAGATATTAAGACCGACCGATAGTAAAAATAAAGACTCGTACCCTTAATGGTCGCACATTGCACCGACTCGTTTTAGGAACCGATCAGCTTCCGGGTGGGAAGCTTCCTTGGGAGTGCATCGAAAAGAGAGAGAATCTCTATCTCATCAGCACTCCCCATCGGCCTCGGTGACTCCTTAGAGTCGCGAGGTTGGCTAGTCCAATAAAGAGGAAACCTCGACCGACCATTATCCTCGAAGAAAAAGGTCGTCGCCTCTTGCCGAATGATAACCTTGACAAACCTCTATTTATACGTCTTATAAGATACGATGAAGGAGTTGAAAAGAACACTCCATGGTCGACCGATTAGGGAGTGCCAAGAAACAGGTTGGGCGGGGTGAGATGTATAATAAGAAAGAAAAGAAGATGGAGAAGAGTGAAGACGCATAACGTCACACAACAAGGGAAAGGCCTGGATGGACGCCTAGGTGTTTGGGTGAATTTGGGTGGGAGCCACGTTGAGCGCCTGGAGGACGCCCATTGTGAACTTGTCAAAAGGAAGAGAAACGTGTAAGTCTGAAAAGAGACAAGTATACATGTAAAAGAAGGGGGGACCGGTACCTGATCTCCCCTAACAAACGCTCTCGATGGACGAGCAAGGCACAACACTAAAGAAGCTAGAATGCCGACCTGCCTTTAAAACTGGGCACTTATCCAAAAATTTGGATACAGAAGCCTCGGCCTTATAGGAGGACGAGATCCCAACTACCTTAAAGTCCACCCAGCTAAGGTCCACCAGAGGAACATCCAGTAGGGGAGAGTCCGATCGGTCAACAACATTGGTCGGATCATCCCCCCTAACAACCTCCACCTGGAGCGGCACCTCGGCCACCCCGACCGACAAGGAGTCGGTTCTAGAGGACCCAGAAGAAGTAGAGGACGAAGAAGACAGACGAGCGAGAGGAGGAGAGGGAGTATCAGAAGAGGACGTGGGTCGAGACAAGGTTGACATAACTAACCTTAGACAGAGTCGAAGACTGAGGCAAAGCAAGAAGACGATAGAGCACTTGGTTATCCGAACAAGGGGCGAGAGATCACTCGGCTATCAGAGCACTCACAAAGAAAAAGCACAATGTCTCGGCACTGTTGGGACAACTATTTATAGGGCCTAAGGACCTCAGAATACGATACTTCGAAATGATCCCAACCGTTAGATCTCCCAGATCCAACGGTCCACAATGCCTCGCGCCTGAAAAACCCCTCATTAATGCGAGTCATGTCACGCCGCCTGAGGTCACATCACATATCAGGAAGTACAACAGTCACATACCCATGGGGAACCGACCGACACCCATCATCAAAGACTCAGCGGATATATCCATCCTCGAGCGTGGGGGGCAAATGTACTCGTATGGGACGAGACCGATATGACCGAGACTCGATCTCCCTGACCGAGATGACTGAGACTCCTACGGACGGCCTAGCCGACCGACACATTTAACCATTAATGCTCAAACCAAGGTCAGTGAAGCTAACTACCATTAAGAATTAGGTAATGAAACCATAAGTGTGACCCATTCCACTAATCGGGCCCCAATAAGGTAAGCCCATTAAAATAATATAAATAGCACACATTCCAAGGAATAAGGTACGTCATTATTACAGTACACACCCGAGTGTCGAATACCCTCTTTACTGACTTGAGCGTCGGAGTGCCTTCTACAGGTACCTCCCCCATTTGGCATTCACCCGAGACCGGGAGCCGAAGGAGTAATGCGAAGACCAGAAGGATCACAGTGAAACCCTAGCAACCTGCCCGAAGGAACGAAGAAGACGAAACCTTCAACAGTTATCTAGGTCTCATCTCCCTAGTAGGAATGCAAACTATTTTATATATGACAAAAAAACAATAATTCATTTTGAATTTATTTATACGAATATCTTAACTTCTTAAGTTAGAATAAATTCATTGTAACACATTGCATTGTACGACCAAATATATATAAGAATAATATAAAAAAAAATAATTAATTTTTCATATTCTAATCTCTTATTATGCGTAATTATACTATTGGTAAAACAATAAAACAAGAATATCTCTTTTACACGTATTTATTGCATACATTTATTTCATTTATTTTCTTATAATTACTAAAAAAACAAGCTCAAGAATTTTCATAGATATTTCATCAAACAATTACACAAATATAAATTGAATTAAACCATACTCCAGTCTCACTTTGAGGTCTTATGAGAGAAGAATTATCAGTTGAACCTAATAAGAAAGATTTTTTTACTAAAGATTTATCGCTCAAGCTACATCAATGTCGATTGAGTGGTATATCATATGGCTTGAGCATTTTGTTAACACTTAAATTATATGTTCTAGAAAGAGATAGAATTAATTTACTTTTGTTAGAATTCTAAGTGAGTTTGAGTTTCACATTAAGAATGAACAAGATGAGTAATATATGAGAAAGAATACTCACAAACTCATTGTTTTGAAGTTTTTGGTTGAAGGTGGTGTCATGGTCTTTTGTATGATTTGCTCACGTTTATTTATTTATTTATTCATTTTGCTGATAAAAAAACTGTTATAACTCAATTAAACTATCCAAACCAAAAATCATGTTTAAAACCAAATGAAAAATACATTCAACACTAATTCATTTCAAACACCTCAACACATACAACAAGAAATCATTAAATAGAAACTAATTTTAAAGACCAAAATAATTAATTATTATTTGACTAAATTAAAAACCATTTTATAAACTAAAAAAACTATTGACATCTATCTAAAATAATTTCTATTATTAATAAAAATTTATAAAATAGTTTATAAATTGGTATCTAACCATTAGCTACCGAAATTTTAGTTACTTACTACTTTATATTCTAAATTAGTCTCTATTAGTCTCTTAAAGACTAATTTAGAATCTAAAAATTTTAGTAGCTAAAACTTAGGTAGCTAATTTAGAAACTATTTTATAAATTTTTATTAATAATACAAAACCTTTTTAGATATGAATCATTTTTTAGTGTCTAATGTAGTCAATATAGTGATTAATTATATTTTGTCACTAAATTTAGTTACTATTTAATAACTTTCTTGTAATGGCATAATACCAAGAATTCCAATATTACAAAATTTCCATATTTTAAAAACAAATTTAAAATATTTTTCCTTACATTATATTTATTCATGTCCCGAGCAATAGAAAAAGAGTTGAAACACACCAAATATTTATTAAGAAAATATCACCAAAACAACCAAAATACTCATAGAATATAAATTAACTAAGAGAATAAATTTTTTCAATTGACTAAGTTGATGAAACCATAAAACACTCACAAAATGAAGGCAAAGAATAAGGATGTGTAGATTTTATAGCAATAGAAAAACTTACTACAAGTTGAATTTTGATTGACTAGAAGCATTTTAAGGTAATAACATTTCTCAATTGACAAAGTTGCTAAAATCGTATAACATTCACATATAGAGGCAAAGAATAGCAACATAAAACTTATTATAAGTTGAATTTTGATTGACAGGAAGCGTTCTATACTCACACAAAAAAATCAATATTATCCATGGATTATTATCCACGAATTTGATTTCGTAGGTAAATTAAGCATTACTTATAGATATTATCCACAGACAACATTATCTACGGATATTACCCACAGGTCTTGTACTATATAGAGCTCGACACTCTAGTACATGTGAACAATAGCTCGGTGCTCGAAAAAGGTTAAAGGTTAGCTCAACTGTTGGGCCGAGTTAAGATTTATGTGACTGGCCCAATTTCATTGGAGGGCCCAAAGCGCATGGTAAGGTTGTAATATGAGATATCCCTTTAGTCTCGCGATAGTAGATATATATAATATTAGTTATTATAATGTGTGTTATTATATTTGTTGATATATTGTTGTTACTTGTTTGATACACGTAAATACTTGTTGCTAATTGTTGTTAACCCAAAAGAAAATAGGGACGTGCATTTATAACAGAATGTTATTATGCGGTTAGCACCTGAAGATGATTGATGCATGTGGTAGGCCGTTTTTTCTGTTAGAGATAAAAGATAAATGTACTTATTTTCAATTAAGATTTCCTTCTCTCAGATGAGAATTGTTGCATGTTACTTGTACAGTTATAAAAGGAGCCTGAGACCCAGATGAAGGTATGCTGTTTTGGCACACTAAACTGAGTTTTATTGTTGCTTTGTGAGCCCTTACTGAATTGAGCATCAGAGTGCAATCAACAGGTAGGGCACCCTCTGTCACAACGGAGTCATACTCGAAGCAACTAAGAGAGACGTGACTCCAAACCCAAAAGGAGGTGCGTTCATCCTAGGTCAACTGGCGAAGAAGTCAACCGGCGAGAACATTTGGTGCCCACTGTGGGGCCCACTAAAACTTGATCCCATCCACATCCACAGTTAAGTTCAAGTTTCCAGACAAAGATTAGAAACACGAGACAAGTACCAATGGGACAAGATGGAGGTGAGGCTGCCACACTGCAGCAACTCATGGAGACCCTAAGGGCTCTCTAGGAGGCCAACGAGCAGTCGAGACAAGAGTAGGAGAGGCTATGAGAAGCCAATGAGCGGTATGCGTTGGAGCAAGAAAGGTTGCGGGAAGAACTGTGCAAAACTCACGAGGAGTTGCATAGGGATCTCCAGCAACGTGATCGACGACCCCCAAGAGAACGGGAGGCGAATCTACATGAAAGGGACAATGTCAAACCATTCTCTCGGGCTATCATGGACGAACTAGTGCTCGTCCACTACGTGGCCCCCAAGATCACGTTAACGGGGGTAGAGGATCCATAGACCGATCTTACAACGTTCAATGCTCAAATGATCATCTCGAGAGGATTAAACACAATACGGTGTAAGATGTTCATGTATACTTTTACAGGTACAACGATACAGTGGTTTACTGGACTTCCGGATGGCCACATTACTTCGTTTGCGCAATTCGCCAAGCTGTTTAGAGAGCAGTTTCATACCAACTGGGTGAAGCCCCCAGTGCTATACGATCTTTTTAGCGTGCGGCAAAGGGAGGGGGAGTCATTGAAGAACTATCTGAATCGATTCTGGGCTTATATTGTGAAGCTCCGAACTCACGACGAGAATGTCATGGTGTCCTCCTTTGAGCAAGGGTCACTTCTGGACCATTATGCGATTCTTTGATAAGGAACCTAGCAGAAACCTTTTCCGAGATTAAGCAGAGAGCAGTCGCCCACATTAGCGTCGAGGAAGTAGTGGCAGCCAGGAATAATGGCCCGCAACCTCGGGTGGCTAAGCTGAAAGAAATCGACAAGGCTTATCGACCCCTGAGGGTTCATGAGACCTCAACGGGGAAGAAAGCAGACACTAGGCACGCCCCGTACAAGAAGGGCAAAGCCGAAGCTAAGAGCAAGGAGGACGAGTTTCATCCTAAGTTCCTGATATTGTACAAGGAGCTTATCAACATACCAGTGGTATCAGAAAACTTGAGGTTCCCTAGAAAACATATAGGAATCTGGAGGGTCGAAAGGATGTGTGGTGCGAGTTTGATAAAGGATTCAGACACGACATTGAGCGATGAATGGCGTTGGGTTATAAGTTGGCCGAGATCCTGAGGGACGGCTTCCCGAGGGAGTACCTCGAGCTTGACCAAGGATAACCTCAAGGGGAGAGCGCCCGAGAGACCAGACGCATGAAGTCCCCATCCATGTCGAGTTAAACACCATATTAGGAAGGTTCTTTGGAGGAGGTAGCACGACCACATAAATGGTACGCCAGGACTGTGATGTCGTTGGAAACAGAGGATCAGGATGACGCTCCTGAACCTGATCTTTATTTCAAAAAGGACGATTTGACAGACGTAGTTCCCCACAACAATGACTCAGTAGTGATATCGGTCATCACAGTTAGAAGGAGAGTACACCGAGTTCTCATCGATCAAGAGAGCTTGGCCGATGTAATGTTCTGGTCAACATTCCTCAACCTGCAGTTGTCCCCCGACCAGTTGAGGCCCCATGACGGATGCCTAATGGACTTTGCAGGTGACAGTTGAATTAAGTATGATCAAAAGCTTTGAAGAATCCAAATCCTAGTGTTTGATGGAAGGCTGAAGTTGCTTGAAGTTGTTGTTGTGTTTTAGAGTAGGATCTGAGTAGTTTATCTTTGTAATCCACTCTTTGTTGAATTTAAAGCTAAAGTTTTTTCAAATCTTTTAAGTTTAAAGTGTTTTTCAAACTATGTGAAAAACAACCAATTGTTTTGTCGAAACAACCGATTGTTTTACTCTTAGGTGTTTTTGAAAAAGTTGAAAATTGTTTTGGTTGGTTGACTTGATGTCAAACCAAAACAATCGATTGTTTCGTGCAATCAATCGATTGTTTGTTTGAAAATCTTAACAGAATATGTTTTGTTAGTTGAGTGTGCTTTAAATGATTTACAAACTGAATGCGCTCCTGTTTTAAATGCTTTGACCAATATTTGAAAGCTATAAATAGTTTGTTAATGTTTTATAACAAACAAGAAAAGAGAAAAATAGATTTGAGTTTTTCAGAGATTGCTTTCAAGATTTGAGTTTTCACTTTTAAGCTTTGGTTTTCTCAAAGAGAGAGTGGAATAGGATTACATCTGTATTGATTTCAGTTCATTCTGTAACAAGTGTAATTTGTTCTGAATACTTTGTACATTCTGGTGTTGTAAATCCAAGAAGGGTTGTGTGCTCTTGAGGTTTTCAAGATCAACATTTTTGGTGTGTGCTGAGCCAAAGGAAGTGTATTTCTTGAGGGGATCAAGGTCACTTCATTGGTGTTTTTGTGTGTAATTTGTAATTGATTGCTTAGTGGATTGCCCAGTGGATTCTGGGGACTGGATGTAGATATTGGTTGATGAGTGAACCAGTATAAACTGTTTTTGTATCTCTTCTTCCCTTAAAACTCATTTAAATTTAGTTGTTGTTGTTTTGCTAGTATAAACTGTTTTTGTATCTCTACCCCAGCCCAGATGGCGACACATGCAGGGTTGGATGCGAGCCACGCGTCCAAAGCGTAACTGCCTGGAGAGAGAAAAAACTTAGCTATAAAGGTAAACTTAACAGAATTTGCAGAGGTACGTTTTTCATTACGGCTCATTTTGCTAGGGTTGTGTGCACTTTAGTACGGTTCTGCAGAGTATATTTTTCTCTCTGTTTTTGGGTGTTCTTGTCACTGACTTGAGCGTCGAAGCGCCACCGGCCGCAGAGGCACCACGTTGTGTTTTTCAGGTTCTCAGAGGGGCTATCTGTGGTGTGGACTTGAAGGGCACGTGGTGTCAAGCTGGTGAGGGAGAACGTGACGAGGCAACGCTCTTGCGCTAGGTCAACCGGCAGGAAAATCTGGCGCTCACCGTGGGGCCGTATAAAAGGTGATTCCCAACCACAGTTTGAGTTCGTTGAAGTTTTGGTGTTTTCTGCCTGGTTGCTTGCTGTCGCAGTCGGTTTTCGAAGTTCTCACCGTTCGTTTGGAGTTTCTTTGAGTTGCTGAGTTTGTTGAGGAAGGATGAGGACAACGTGGTCCAGTTCAGTCGCGCCGTCAACAGATGAGGATGTTGTGTCTATGACGCAGGTGATGGATATGATGAGGACGCTGCAGGAGAACGTAGCAGCGTCGCGTTCTGAGCAAGAAAGGATGCACGAGGCGCTGGTGGCCTCACAAGCTAGGAATGAAGAGCTCAACAGGATCAACGAAGAGTTGCGTAAAACACTTCATGAACGGGAGGAGCGCGCGGTTGGGGACAGATCTGCGCCCCCATCCCCACCGCGCAGCTTTCCCATGCCATTTTCTCAGGAGATCATGGACTCAGTGGTCCCTGCAAATACGATGGCGGTGAAGGCGTCTTTCACCGGAGTGGAGGACCCTGAGGCTCATCTCACGGCGTTTCACACTCAGATGATGCTCTCTGGGGGGTCAGACGTGGTCTACTGTAAGGTGTTCATGAGCACTCTTAGTGGAATAGCGCTAGACTGGTTCGTCAGTTTACCTACTGGCCACATAACCACGTTTCAGCAGTTTTCCAAGATGTTTGTTGAGCAGTATATAGTCAACAAGGCACCACCGTTGGTGTCTTACGACCTATTCGACGTAAGACAGTACCAAGGGGAGTCCCTGAAGGATTTCATGAACAGATTCGGAGCTCAGATAGTCCGCTTGCCAGGCAAAGAGGAGGAAATGTTTGTACATGCCTTCAAAAAGGGTGTGTTGCCCGGGCCTTTTAGTGAGTCGCTTATCAGGAGTCACCCCGCCACGTTTGTTGAAATTCGACGACGTACAGTGGCTCACATCGCCGCTGACAGCAAAGTCTCCGAGAAAAGGGGAAACGTGGCCCCAGCTAAGCCGCGCGCCCAGACAAGGGTCCAGCCGTAGAGGGTAATGGAGGCGGCGGCGGGGAAGAGGGACCAAAGGTGATGGCCTTCTCATGAAGCTCTTCTCGGATTTGTGATCAAAAGGGTGCGGAAGCTATGGATTGAGATGTGCAAGATCTTTTTAGGAGCTATGGTGATCTTGAAGGTGCATGATGTGTATGGAAAGAGGGAGGTTCGGCCAGCCCTATGGTAGGTGATGAAGATGAAGATTAGGTCCTAGAAACTAGGCAAAAGCAATGTATGGC
>Ga0123342_1010761_pt1 | contig 10320 bp, 14 predicted proteins | sample Turbeawhitnodule_FD_89960 | JGI IMG/M metagenome (GOLD analysis project Ga0123342, IMG submission 89960) | Root nodule microbial communities of legume samples collected from Mexico - Turtle bean Mexico white nodule | ecosystem: Host-associated > Plants > Roots > Nodule | place: Mexico: Nepantla... | reverse complement strand
CCTGGAGCAGGTTCGGGCGACGATGCTGGCAACCGTGTTCGTCTTCATCGGTATCGAGGGCGCCAGCAACTACTCCCGCTACGCGCAGACGCGCGCCGACGTCGGCACGGCCACGATCATGGGTTTCATCGGCGTGTCCGCGCTGATGGTCCTTGTCACGCTGCTGCCCTATGCCGTCCTCCAGCGCCCCGAGATCGCCGCTATGAGCCAACCCTCGATGGCGGGCGTGCTTGCCGCCGTGGTCGGCCCCTGGGGTGCGGTTTTTATCAGCGTCGGCGTCATCGTTTCGGTACTGGGTGCCTATCTCGCCTGGTCGCTGGTGTGTGCCGAAGTGCTGTACATCGCCGCACGCACGAACGACATGCCTCGTTTGTTTGGCACGGAAAACCAAAACAAGGTTCCAGCGGCGGCCCTTTGGCTGACCAATGGCATCGTCCAGCTTTTCGTCATCAGCACCTACTGGTCCCGGGACGCCTTCGCGCTAATGCTGAACCTGACCAGCGCCATGTCGCTAATCCCGTATCTTTTTGTAGCCGCATTCGGCTTTCTGTTGGCGAAGCGGCGGCAGACCTATGACGTCAGGCCGGCGGAACGCAACCGGGACCTTACCATCGCGAGCATTGCCGCCATCTACACGATCTTCATGATCGTTGCCGGCGGGATGAAGTTCGTCCTGCTATCGGCTCTTCTTTATGCGCCCGGGACCGTTCTCTACTTCTGGGCGCGGCGGGAGCAGAACAAGCAGATCTTCAACACAGCCGTAGACTGGGTAATCTTCGCCGCAGCCGTAATAGGTTGCGTTGTCGCGATCATTGCTTTGGCCACCGGATACCTGACAATCTGAAAAGGAGGAAAGGCATGTCTTCTGCAAGTTCCACCCCTCAGGCCCTTGGCGTCCATTCCGAAGTTGGGCAGTTGCGCAAGGTGCTGGTGTGCGCTCCCGGGCGTGCCCACCAGCGGCTGACACCGACCAATTGCGACGCGCTGCTGTTTGACGATGTGCTCTGGGTCGACAATGCCAAGCGCGACCATTTCGACTTCATGAACAAGATGCGCGACCGCGGTATCGAGGTCGTGGAAATGCACAATCTCCTGGCCCAGACAGTCGCCGTGCCCGAAGCCAAGAAGTGGATTCTCGACCATCAGGTCGCCCCTAACCAGATCGGCCTCGGCCTGCTCGACGAAGTGCGCTCCTATCTCGAAGGGCTGTCTGACCGTGATCTTGCCGAAACGCTGATCGGCGGCCTGTCGACCTACGAGTTCCCCGAGGAAATCGGTGGCGAGCAGCTGGCTCTTATTCGCGATGCAGCCGGCGTCAATGAATACCTGCTGCCGCCTTTACCGAACACGCTCTACACGCGTGACACGACCTGCTGGATCTACGGCGGCGTCACGCTGAACGCGCTCTACTGGCCCGCGCGTCACGAAGAAACCATCCTCACCACCGCAATTTACAAGTTCCATCCGGATTTCGCTGGCAAAGTCAACGTCTGGTGGGGCGATCCGACCAAGGACTGGGGCCTTGCCACGCTCGAGGGTGGCGACGTTATGCCCATTGGCAAGGGCAATGTCCTGATCGGCATGAGCGAGCGCACGTCACGCCAGGCGATCAGCCAGGTCGCGGCCGCGCTGTTCGAGAAGGGGGCGGCTGAGCGCGTGATCGTCGCCGCCATGCCGAAGCTGCGCGCCGCCATGCATCTCGACACGGTGTTTACCTTCGCAGACCGAGACTGCGTGCTGCTCTATCCGGATATCGTCAATAGCATCGATGCCTTTTCCTATCGGCCGGACGGTAAGGGCGGTGTCGAACTGCACAAGGACAAGGGTAGCTTTGTCGAGACGGTACGTGACGCTCTGGGACTGAAAAAGCTGCGGGTCGTCGAAACTGGTGGCAACGACTATGTACGCGAGCGCACACAGTGGGACAGCGGCGCCAATCTCGTCTGCGCCGCGCCGGGCGTCGTCTATGCCTATGACCGCAACACCTATACGAACACCTTGCTTCGCAAGGAAGGCATCGAGGTCATCACCATTACTGGTGCGGAGCTCGGACGCGGACGTGGCGGCGGCCATTGCATGACATGCCCCATTATCAGAGACCCCGTCGATTATTGACGAACCGAAGTCTTGCCCGACGGCATGGGTGACAAGCCGGTGAAGGCGTCAACAACGGGTGTAGCAATGAGTGAAACTGGGCGCGAGCCCTGAGAGTTCTGGCGTATTGCCCGACTAAGCCGGGACTTAATCCTGTCCGTCCGTGGACGAAAGACGGAGGCATACGGTATGACCTGAGTGCGGTGGCTTGCTCGTGGATCCAGCAGTTGCGATCAGCGGGCAGCCGCGGACGAAGCTCGCGAAGTCGCCGATTGGTTCTTCGTTCCCCCATACTTTCACGGATCAAACGGGACGCGAAGTCGAGGAGATCTATGTCATTCAGCCTGACCGATCCTTGCGCATCGCCGAACGTCACTACCGCCTGTGTTTGCCTGGGACCGTGACTGGAAATTCGGCGGTGGTGGTTGAGGCTCGACAATCTCGCCGTCGGGCCGAGGAGTTCCACAGGCGCCCGGCCCGCTTGCCTCGCAAAGGTGGGTTCTATTCCAATTGCGTGGCAATCCGGCCGGACACGTCGTTCAAATAGATGCCATAGAAGAGATGGGTGGGAGCACTCGCCGGAGGAACCTCGTTCGGCCTCAGCGATCCGATCTCCCACCAGTTCAGATGTTTTTCCAGCAAGGACCAGGCATGAAGGCGTTCCTCATGCCAGGCCTCGTCGTCCGGCAGTTCCTGAAACCTGCCATTGAGCACCACGCTTTTCCAACTTCCCTTTGACGGCCATTCCTCGACCTGAAGACAGACGTTCGGGTTTCGGCGCATCCATTCGACTTTGCGTCCTGGCATCGAGAAGCCATAGGCCACTCTTGCGTGGAACGCGAAGTAGGTGGGGACGAGGTACGGTTGCCCTTCGTTGCAGCAGGCCAGATGCCCGTAGTGCGCGCCTTCGAGCATTTCCAGGCATTCTGCGTGAGTCATGTTTCTGAGTGTCATTGACATATTTGTTGCTCCCCTTCCTCAAAGATGGTCTTGGACCGCCACAAGTAGAAATTGCTGCGTCTCGTCGCCGCTCGACCGGTACAAGAGTACGCTGGTGACCGCTGCGATCATTGCGATGAGAACCAGAAATAGCGCGGGGTCGACGACGAACCAGCGCAGTCATTTGGTAGCAGTCTTGGTGTGTGCCCGATTGGACGGGGCGCGCATCGGTGGTCCAAAACGTCAGGCGGACAGGCGGCCTTGCAAGGTGATCTGTCCTCGCGCCTCCAGCTGCAGGCGCCCGTCGGGATGGCATAATTGATCCGGCAACGCGGGCGACCTATGCGACGTCAGGCAGGCCGCCGATCAGAAAGCACAGCGAGGATCAAACTGGCTAGCGGTGGCCTCGGACATGGCATAGACTTCACCGACAAATGACGACGGCATCAATCAGATCCACGGTAAAAATCCGTCCCGCTACCTCGGCGGACGCGGCAATACTCGGTCATTTCGGTGCGCTCCTTGTCGAGCTCCACCACGAGCTCGATCCGGCGCGCTTTATCGGAACCATGACGAACACCCCATCAAAATACGCGAATTTCCTCGAACGCGAGTTGAACCGAGCCGATGCTGTCGTCCTCGTCGCGCAAGAAGACAGCATGATTCTAGGATATGTGTACGCGGCTTTGGAAGGAGCCGACTACATGTCTCTACGTGGTCCGGCGGGCGTTATCCACGATCTGTTCGTTGATCCGGCACGTCGGCGCGAGGGTGTTGGTCGGATGCTGCTCGATGCAGTCGTTGTCGAAATGGATATGCGGGGCACCGAGCGGATCGTACTGTCCACAGCATACGGAAACGAAGCCGCACGGAGCCTATTCGCCTCCTTGGGTTTCCGTCCGACGATGGTCGAGATGACCCGGGCTTGAAGACGGCGGTCGGGCTTTCATGTGGAAGGCCCAATCAGGCCGGTGGGAGTACGTTCGACGGTTCGCGGGGCCCGAGGTTCCTTGCAGGAAGGATCGAAGACCTAGCCACCCCGGTCTCAACCGCCTGCGTTGCTGACACTGGCATTCGCGGACGAATGCCAGGCCGTCTCGGTTTTCTGTTCGTAGTCGCTGAAGGCTTTGAGACCGAGAGCCCTTCGGCCGTCGTTTCAAACATCGCCTTCAACTGCGGCTCTTCCGTCCTTATGTGCGTAACTGCAGCGGCCTCGCGCCAAAGGCAATGGTGCAAGCATTGGGTGAGCAGATGGCCGCGGGCCGGCCTGCAGTTTTGCTATGGTGACACGGACCGTCAGTGGGCGGTCTGTGAATGTGCACCGCCGCGTTGCGAGATGTCGCTCAGTGCCCTGCCTGTTTCCATGGTCTCGCCCTTCATAGCCAGATCGCCTAGCGAGACGATGCCGATGAGCCGCTTGCTTCGGTTCAGTACCGGCAGGCGCCGCACCCGAAGATCGCCCATGCTGTGAAGGACATCTTCGATCTCCTCGTCGTCGAAGCAGTATTTGACATCGGTGCTCATCACGTCACGCACCTTTGCGTCCGGGCCTTTACCCTCTGCCACGCCACGAATGGCGATGTCGCGATCGGTGATTATGCCGACAAGCCGGTCATTCTCACCCACCGGGAGAACGCCGGCATCGAGACGTCCCATCATTAAGGCGACATCCTGTAATGTCTGCTCCGGATCGGTGATCTGAACATCTGTAGTCATGCAATTGCTGATCTTCATGGTAGTAACCTCCCTCGCGTTGCCCGCGCGCCAAGTAGCGCGGGATAAAAGAATCAACGCGCACCGATCGGAAACGTTCCTGCCAAGAGCCCTGTAGACTGATCGTGCAAAGCTCGCTTCATGAATGTGCTGGAGCGTCATCCCTTGGCCAGAATCTGAGTATCGAGTTTGGAAACCGGAGCGCGATTTTGAACGTATATTTGATCATCTCTTCGCAGCTTGCAGCGATCTCTGCGATCATGCGGACGAGGCCCTGGAGCATGCGCCCGGCCGAATTCGCGAGCTACGCGCGAGCTGGCCAGTCGCCTTGGTGAGATTGATCCGGAGGTCGCGCCGACGACGGTATTTGCGCGCCATCTCCGCGATCCATGGTCGAGCTGCTCCTGAGTTTTCGCAATAACGGAGCGAAAAGTTCAAAATTTTGGCTGCGGCCCAACACATATGACTATGATCTAGGCGAATGCGCCCCAATATTTCTGTAATGAGTTGATATTATTAATTTTATTAGACTGGCATGCACCTTGCTTACCCGTCTTGTATGCAAGATAGCCATACAGCTGAGACCACACAGAACCACATCGAAGAGGCCATCATCTCGGGCATTCTGTCCGCCCGGATAAGGCCCGGCACGCGGCTGAGCGAAAACCAGCTGGCGTCGGTCTTCGGCGTGTCCCGAACCCGGGTGCGGGAGGCGATGATGCGGCTCGAAACGCGTGGCATCGTCACCGTAAGCCCTCGACGGGGCTGGTTCGTGGTCGAGCCGTCCGCCGAAGAGGCGATGACTGTCTATGAAGCAAGGCGCGCCATCGAGTCCGGCTTGCTGCGTGGCATGCGCACGCTCACGGACGAGGGGCGCAAGGTTCTTGTCGCCCATTTGGACGAGGAAAAGGCTGCGATGGCCGCCGGCGACCGCCAGCGCCTCACCTGCCTCATGGGTGATTTCCATATCAGGATTGCCGAACTCGCCGGCAACGCGATCCTTGTCGAAATCCTGCGCGACCTCACCGCCCGCACGATCCTCATCTCGATGCTCTACCAGTCGGAGTTTCACGCCGGGCAGTCCCATGAGGGGCACTGCCGTATTTTCGAAGCGATGGAGGCCGGCGATTTCGTCAGGGCCGCCGAGCTCTCCGTCGAACATCTGGACGAGGTGGAGACCGGCCTGGATCTCACGACGCGCCCGGACCCTCTCGCGGAACTGCGCAGCTCCCTGTCGCTCCCTCCCAGGACCGTGCCCGCCCAACCGTCGGGCACACGAAAAAACGCAACATCAAAGGAGAAATGAACACATGCTGACAAGAAGAACATTCTTTGCAATCGCAACGCTCGCGGCCGCCGTCGGCTTCGGTTCCGCGTCCCATGCCGATGCGCTCGCCGACATCACCGCGCGTGGCACGCTGCGCGTCGCCGTGCCGCAGGATTTCCCGCCTTTTGGCAGCGTCGGCACCGACATGGCGCCAATGGGCTACGACATCGATGTGGCCAATCTGATCGCCGAAAAGCTCGGTGTTAAGACCGAACTCGTGCCAGTGACCAGCGCCAACCGCATTCCCTACCTGCAGACGAACAAGGTTGATCTCGTCATTTCCAGTCTTGGCAAGAATCCGGACCGTGAAAAGGTCATCGATTTCTCGGCAGCCTATGCTCCGTTCTTCAACGGCGTGTTCGCGCCCGGCGATCTTTCCGTCGCCAAGGTGGAAGACCTTTCCGGCAAGACCGTCGGTGTCACCCGCGGCGCTGTCGAAGACCTCGAGCTTTCGAAGATCGCGCCGGCCGATACCACGATCAAGCGCTATGAGGACAACAACGGCACGATCTCCGCCTTCCTCTCCGGTCAGGTCGAGTCCGTTGCGACCGGCAACGTTGTTGCCGCCGCCATCCTCGCAAAGAACCCGCCGAAGCGCCCGGAACTGAAGTTCCTCATCAAGAACTCCCCCTGCTACATCGGCCTCAGCAAGGAGCAGCCGGCGCTTCTGGAAAAGGTGAACGGCATCATCGCCGCCGCCAAGGCCGATGGCACGCTGAACGCCATCGCCCAGAAGTGGCTCGGCACCGACCTTCCGAAGGACCTCTAAGGAAACCGCGCTTTCAGGGTCATCCCGCGCCCGGCGCGGGATGACCCACGTCACCGCCGGTATCAGAGAGGGGAGAATTTCGTGAGCTACCATTTCGAATTCGGATGGCTGCTTCAGTATTACCCGCAGATCGTCAAGGGCATACTGATCACCATCGAGCTTATCGCGATCGGCGGCGTGCTCGGCATCTCGCTGGGCACCTTCTGCGCCTGGGTGCGCGCGCTGGGACCTGCCTGGCTGAAACCCGTCATCGCCGCCTATGTCGAGCTGATCCGCAATACGCCGTTCCTGATCCAGCTTTTCTTCATCTTCTTCGGCCTGCCGTCGCTTGGCCTGCAGCTTAACGAACTGACGGCTGCCAATCTCGCCATGATCGTCAATCTCGGCGCCTATAGCTGCGAGATCATCCGCGCGGGCATCCAGGCGACGCCGAAGGGGCAATTCGAGGCGGGCGCGAGCCTTGCCATGACGCCGTTCGAAACCTTCCGTCACGTCGTTCTCGTGCCCTCGCTGCAGCGTATGTGGCCGGCACTCTCCTCGCAGGTGGTGATCGTCATGCTCGGTTCCTCCGTCGTCTCGCAGATCGCCGCCGAAGACCTGACCTTCGCCGCCAACTTCATCCAGTCGCGGACCTTCCGCGCCTTCGAGGCCTACATCGTCTCGACCGCCATCTATCTGGCGCTGGCGATCCTGCTTAGGCAGGTGCTTTCGGTCGTTGGCGGGCTCATCTTCCAAAGGAGGCTTACGCGATGATCGAGTTCACCGTCTGGGACATCCTGCGCAACCTGCTGCTTGCCACGCGCTGGACCATTCTCCTCTCGCTCGTCTCCTTTATCGGCGGCGGCGCGGTCGGGCTGATGCTGCTCTTCCTGCGCATCAGCAAGCGGAAATCACTCAGGGCCTTTGCGAAATACTACATCGAGCTTTTCCAGGGCACGCCGCTCCTGATGCAGCTCTTCATCGCCTTCTTTGGGCTTGGCCTTTTCGGCGTTGACGTGCCGGCATGGCTTGCCGCCGGTCTGGCTCTGATCTTCTGGACTGCCGCCTTCCTCGCCGAAATCTGGCGCGGCTGCGTCGAATCCGTCGCGAAAGGCCAATGGGAAGCCTCCGCCAGCCTCGGCATGGGCTGGCTCCAGCAGATGCGTTACGTCATCCTGCCACAGGCGTTGAAGGTCGCCGTGCCGCCGACGGTCGGCTTCTCCGTCCAGGTCGTCAAGGGAACGGCGCTGACCTCGATCATCGGCTTCGTCGAATTGTCTAAGGCAGGCACCGTCGTCACCAACGCCACCTTCCAGCCCTTCACCGTCTACGGGTTCGTCGCCCTCATCTATTTCACGCTTTGCTGGCCTCTGTCGAAGAGCAGCCAGATCCTCGAAAGGAAGCTCAATGTCGCTCATCGAAATCACTGAAGTCCGCAAGAGCTACGGCACGAACGAGGTGCTGAAGGGTATCAACCTGGACGTGGAGCCCGGCGAAGTCATCGCCATCATCGGCAAGAGCGGTTCGGGAAAATCGACCCTGCTTCGCTGCATCAACGGCCTTGAGACCATCACTCAAGGCTCGATCTCGGTGGCCGGCGCCCAGCTTCTGGACGACGAGGTACACTTGAAGGCGTTGCGCCTGAAGGTCGGCATGATCTTCCAGCAGTTCAATCTCTTCCCGCACCTTTCAGCCGGCGGCAACGTCATGCTGTCACAAACCGTCGTCAAGAAGAGGCAAAAGGCGGATGCTGAAGCGGTCGCTCGCAAGATGTTGGAGCGCGTCGGCCTTGGCCATAAGTTCGACGCCTATCCTGACCAGCTTTCAGGCGGCCAGCAGCAGCGCGTCGCCATCGCCCGGGCGCTTGCCATGCAGCCGATCGCACTGCTTTGCGACGAGATCACCTCGGCGCTCGACCCGGAACTGGTTGCCGAAGTCCTGGCGGTCGTGCGCGAACTTGCCGCTGAGGGCATGACCCTGCTTATGGTGACGCATGAAATGAAATTCGCGCGTGATGTCTGCTCGCGCGTCGTTTTCATGCATGAGGGCAAGGTCCATGAGATCGGTCCACCGGAAGAGTTGTTTGCCGATCCGAAGACGCCGGAGCTGAAGCAGTTCCTGGGCGTTCATTGATTGGTAAGAGCTTGTTAATCAAACTAAGTGGGAGAACTTAGCCGACAGGCAGCATCGGCTTAGGAGAACGAGAGCAATATTGAAACACCCAGTCTTTCCGCGGTCTAAGTAACCACCATCGCCCTTACTTATCTGCGGCATGTGGCAACAAATGCACAGGTTTTGGACTTCGACAAAAGGCGGGCAGATATCGACTGAAATGCCTGGCGTAAACTTCATGTCGCGTTACCAAACGCCATGTCTTGAAGCGATATGATGTGGAGCGATGGGTCCTGTTCTAAAGCAACCTTGACGTCGTTGTTGCATCCGCTTTTACTGAATATCAGATAGTGCTTGTTTTCGCTGCCTTGGCCGTATCTGGTCAAACCAGACCTCTCTTGCAACTTGATGAGCATGCCAAGGTCAAATGGCTTGGATTTCCACTTGCACTCGCCGTAAAAGAATTTGTTAGCCAATGTTCGTCCGGCAACATCGATATCAAAATCGGCGTGTCCCCAAATCGAGCCTACCTGTCCCGCGGCACGCCCAAGATTTCGTCGAGATGCTTGGATGAATAGTCTAAACATATGCTCTCGAAGGCTGATCCCATAAACTCGGACATCCCACCCGCGACGGCATGGTCGTAAACTGCTTCTCCGTGTCCCGCCACGATAGCACCGACGGCTCGGCTCGCTGCAAACTCGCGCCGTAGGGCTCGGAGTTCGCTTTCTCTGCCGATGAATTTCAAATCCCTCTCCTAAATCACGATTATTATAATCTTCATTATTATAATTTGGATTATAAAATGTCAGGCAACACGACACCCCACTCTAGCACACCGTTTCTATCCGCCGCAGGCGGGACCCCGACCCGCGAATGGTTAGGTAGCAACTGCCACCAATGAAATCAGCTATTGCTGGCCTGCCTGAAATGGCAGGCTGATATGAGGCGCAACTAAGCGGCGACATTCTTCTTGGGGCGGCCGCCCTTCAGGCCATTAAGTCTCGATGAAGTGGCCTTCGCGCCGGATTTTGCCTTCCCACCAGTCGCACCCAACTGCGCTGCCATCCACTTCCTTGAGCCCAAAATGCCTTCCATCAGCGTCGGGACATAGAGATCGGCGTCAATATCTGGCCAGTGGAGTCCGAGGCCCTTCGCCTCCACAACTACGTTGTCCAGTTGCGAAGCATTAGCACCTTCAAGCCCCCGCAGCTTTTCGACCGGAAAACCGACGAAAGCTCCGTTGTTAAGCTCCACAATGATGGCGTCATGATCGGCATCGTAACGGGCTGACGTGGCAACCGGCCCCGTCTGTGCCTTCATTCCCTTCACGTTGGCCGTTTCGAACTCAAGATCAGAAATTTCCATGGATGCGGCTCCATGCTTG
>Ga0123342_1010759_pt1 | contig 10320 bp, 10 predicted proteins | sample Turbeawhitnodule_FD_89960 | JGI IMG/M metagenome (GOLD analysis project Ga0123342, IMG submission 89960) | Root nodule microbial communities of legume samples collected from Mexico - Turtle bean Mexico white nodule | ecosystem: Host-associated > Plants > Roots > Nodule | place: Mexico: Nepantla... | reverse complement strand
TCTAAATGGTGTCTTGCTCCTTTATCATGTTTGAAATTGATTTAATTGGCATGACCCAGTTTAGGTTGCCCTGCTGCTACTAAGTGTCAATATTTTTTTCTTGCGGGTTTGCGGGCCAGCCCGTCCCGCCCCGCAACTGGCCCGCGCGGGTTGCGGGCTAATGCGGGTTGAAAAGGTCATCCCGCCCCGCGTTTTTTACCTGCGGGCCGCGGGCCGGCCCGCATGGCCGGCCCCGCTTTGCCATCCCTACTTCTGCATGATAAATGTTTTAGCTTTGCAGGTGTTTATGGTTCTAACAAATACTTGGTTAGACGAATTTTGTGGAGGATCTTAGTTTCTTCACAGAATTTTGGTGTATTTTGGGAGATTTTAATGTTGTACTCTTGGCTGATGATTGCAAAGGGGGGTGGCTCATATTTAGGTTTCTTGTAATGAATTCCTTAATTGGATTGATACTAATGATCTTACTTGTATGCCTTTTATCAGAACTTGTTATACTTGGTGTAATGGGAAGAGAGGATTACACAAAATTCATAAAAAACTAGATAGGGTTTTATGCAATGGAGTGTGCTTGGATGAACGAGATTCTTGTACTTATCAAGTTCTTGTTAAAAATTGTTCTGACCACTTGTTTAAGGAAGGTTAACAATTTTTGTTTCTTTTTTATGTGGTTTCAGGATAGTTCATGTATAAAGCTTATTAATGATTCTTGGGCTAATACGGTTGTTGGTTGTTCTATGTTTATTTTGCAACATAAGTTAAAAAGGTTGAAAATTGAGCTCCGAGTCTGGAAAAAAAATTCTTTTGGTAATGTTCACAATGTAGTGCTTTTTAAGTAGGGTCTCCTCCTTAGTATTCAACAAACTTTAGAGACTACTAGTTTGTCTGATATAGATCGGCTTCTTTGTCAGGAAAATATTGCTAAGAAGGAGCTTGATCATGCTTTTCACTATCAATATTTGTTTTGGCAAGAAAGAGCTAGGATGCTCTAGTTTAAAGATGCAGATAGAAATAATTCTTTTTTCCATGTTGTGGTTAAGAGGGGAAATAATTCTAGTGGGATTCATCGCCTACAGATTGATAATGAAGTTATTGAGGATCCTCAACTCATCGAGGATCATATCTTGAATTTTATTAAAAATCTTTACGCTCAGTCTGTTTCTAATGATTATGATATAAGTAATATGGAAGATTTTATTGGTATTTATATTCCTGAGCTGGTTTCCTCTGAGGAGAATATGATGTTGATTGATTAAATGCCCTGATTATTTGGAAATCAAGAATGTTGTTTTAAATCTTAATGGTAATAGTGCTCCTGGTCCTGATGGTTTTGGTGGTGTTTTCTATCATTCTTGTTGGAAAATTATTGGGACAAATGTTTGCAAAGCTATTAAATAGTTTTTTTAAAAACAAAATTAGGTTAAAATTAGCACTGATGAGGCTGCTAGGGGATATCCTGGTCTTGTTACTTGTGGAAGTATTTTCTGTGGGATTATGAGGGAGTTTATTTGTGCTTTCTCTGCATTTCTTGAAGTTCAGACTACTATGGTTGCTGAGTTTTATGGAGTTATACATGTTATGGAGGAAGCTCAAAAAATGAGGCTTACTAATGTATGGCTTGAATGTGATTCTACCTTGGTTTGAGTTTTATGGAGTTATACATGTTATGGAGGAAGCTCAAAAAATGAGGCTTACTAATGTATGGCTTGAATGTGATTCTACCTTGGTTTCTGTTGCATTTCAATAGTGTTTTTAAACAAAACTGGGTTTTTTCTAGAATGCACAATAATGTGGTATCTCTTATTCCTAAGATTCAAAAAATTTCAAATTTATTATTAGTTTTGACACACTGGAACATGGCTTGTGCACTGGAACGTGGCTTTGTGCTTACGAAAATAAGATAAGTATTCGATTTCAGTCTAGTATTTAGAAATAGCGTACCTTACTCGTTTAATGTTGATTTTTCTCGGCAAGTGTACTCAATCAATATTGGAAGTAAACTGCAGCAGGCAGACTCGAACCCAAGTCCTTTTAGTGACCAAAGAAGCATTAACCACTAGACTTGACAAGTTCTTTGGTCATATTATCATTTTTATTATACTTATTATTATTAATATAATTTATACATATTATTATTAATAATAGTTATATTAATAATAAAATAATATAAATTATATTCATATTATTAATATTATATTCATATTCATATTATTAATATTATATTCATATTATTAATATTTATTAATATTATATTCATATTATTAATATTATTCATATTATTAATATTATTCATATTATTAATATTATTCATATTATTAATATTTATTAATATTATTCATATTATTAATATTTATTAATATTATTCACTTTTTTATCAGCAATATTATTCATATTATTAGTATTTAGGGTTTGGGATTTAGGGTTTAATATTATTATTAATATTATTAATTTTATATTCATATTATTAATATTATATTCATATTATTAATATTATATTCATATTATTAATATTAATATTAATATTATTAATATTGTTAATATTATTAATGTTTTTAATATTGTTCTTATTATTAATATTGTTAATATTATTAATATTGTGAATATTATTAATAATAATAAGTATAATAAAAATCATAATAATACTAAAGAATTTGTTTGGGGTAGTGGTTAAATTTTCTTTGGTCACTAAAGGAACTTGGTTTCGAATACCATTAATTTATGGTGCCAAAAGTTATCCGTATGTAAAATTTTACGTACGGATTTTGATCCGTATGTAATAATCCGTATATAATTCGCGTTTTTCTTGTAGTGATTTTATTTGGACTGGTGATATTCTGAAAAAAGACATAACTATAGTTAATTGGACTAAGATTTGTTCTCCTCTTGAAAATAGAGGTTTGAAGATTATTAACCTTCATCATGAAAATAATGAGTGTCTTCTTAAGCTTGCTTGGATTTTTGCTTATAGTAACAAAGCTTGGTCTTTTCTCCTGAAAGCCAGGGTTCTTAAATCAAAATATGAGTTTAGAATGATTTATAGATCCTCATCTCTTTGGCTTGGAATTAAGTAGTTTTATTCTATTATACTTTATAATACTTCTTGGATTGTTGGTACAAGTACTTTTATTAATTTCTGGAATGATAAATGGTGTTCTACTACTTCTTTTGCAAATATTGCAGGGTTATCTGATGGTGCTAGCATTCCGGATACAATCTCTTAGTTTTGGATGGTTGTGATTGGAATATTCCCTTGTCTTTACAATAGATACCTCATTTTTTTTTAATCATATCATGGTTAGGGAGGACAAGATATTCCTAATTGGATTCTAGATGAGTTTGGTCGTTTCACTCTTAAATTAACTAAGACTTTTTTCTTGGAACTAGGAGTTTCCTGTGGTTGGGGTAAGTCTTCATATATTCCGTCTTCCAAAACTTTAGCACTCTAGAAAGTTTTTCATGGGCAACTTCCTACATATTAGCATATTCAAAATAAAGGTTTGCATATATGTTCTATCTGTACGCTTTGTGAAAAGCATGAGGAATCTATTCAACATTTATTTTTTGAATGTTCTAATGCTATGCATATTTGGAGTTGAGTTCAACAAATTTTTCTTCTCATTTCTCTAATAAGGATGATCTTCTTTCTTTTATTAAGAGTGATGATAGTCCTTTGGTTAAATTGATTAAGCTTGTTGTGATAACTTTTTGTATTTGGATGATATGGCATATGAAGAATTATGCTAGATTTCAGGATAAGATTGTTGTTTTTAGGGCTATTTCAATAATTAAAGATTTAACTTGTCTAGTGGGAAATTCGTCTAAAGCTTCAATGAAGCATGATATGTTGGATTTTAACGTGATTAATTTTTTTGGTATTAATACTCGTATTAGTAAAGTTCTTCGTCCTCTTCCTGTTAGATGGGAGTTCCCTTCATCAGGCTCGGTTAAAATTAGCATTGATGGGGCTGTAGGGGATATCCTAGTCTTGCTACTTGTGGAGGTATTTTATGTGGGATTATGAGGGAGTTTATTGGTGCTTTCTCTGCATTTCTTGAAGTTCAGACTACTATGGTTGCTTAGTTTTATGGAGTTATACATGTTATGGAGGAAACTCAAAAGATGGGGCTTACTAATGTATGGCTTGAATGTGATTCTGTCTTGGTTTGTGTTGCATTTACTGTTAGGACTAATGTTTCGTGGATGCGTTGTAATTGATGGAATACTTGTCTTAATTACAGTGGGGAAATCAGGTTTATGGTTACTCATATTTTTCGTGAAGGGAATGCGTGTGTTCACAAGTTGGCTAATTTAGGATTTATTCATAGAGAATCATTTCATTGGTATAGTATGTTTCCATCTAGTCACTTCTTAGAATTCTTTATGAATATGTACAGTCTACCTATGTATCGTTTTTGTTAACATATGGGTTTTGGTCTAGTCCCTCCATATTTTTTTTGTATTTTTTTTTTCTTTTAATAATACCTTTTTCATCTGATGACAAATGATTGTTGTTACTTGAGGTATCAACCTAGTTGAGATGTGAAGTTACATAGTGATGCATAACATAACAACTTTTATTAAAAAGTAATTATTTTTACCAATTATACTAGTATATATTTAGTGGGGAATGAAGATAAAAATAGCGAAATACTTAATAGTAGATAGAAAGATGCAAGAATTGTTGTGAAAAAAAAATTGTACCAAAGTTATTATCTCAATAGGTTGCATATAAAATTATAAGGAATGAATACCAATGTTTTTTTTTTCATGAAATATCTTGATTTTTGGTGTAAGAGTACAATGAAACCAAGTGAATGCCTTATGAGGTGAATATGTTAGGTCTACTGTTCAATTGGACTAAAATAAAATAGACAAAATATAAGTCATAAAATTAAGTTGTAAAACATTTTTTGATATTTTGATATTATTTTATTTCCAAATAAAATAAAAGAATCAAACTTGCGGATAAAAATTTAAAGTGAGTAAAACAACAATATTTATTCTAAACTATTATATATTAGCCTAAATTTGTGAACAATTTTTTTTGTTAAACCTTTTATGGAATTCTATAAACTAGTTGGTGAACCAATATAATGCACAAGTTTTTTTTTAATAAATTAAAATAATATTTATGTAAATGTTATTTAACTATAATAAGTACTAGAATATATATATTTTTTATGATATAATATTTTCTGTTGCATTATATAATTATTTACTTGAATATCACTAAAAAAAATTATTTTAACGGGGTTATATTTGGCATTTTCGGCGGTTTTAACCCGTATTAAGTGTGTTACCTGCAGTTTGCTTTTTCCCCGGTAGATCCAATGTTGGTAACTGATTAGTGACAGTTTCTACGAACCCCTAGAAAAAAAATCACTTTCCGACAATTTTAAAACCCCCATTATTCCCGGCGGTTTTGAAACCCCATGTTATTCCTGACGGTTTTGATAACCCTCGTTATTATTGGAGGTTTGAAAACCCCTGTTATTCCTTGAAATTTGAAAACCTCCGTTACTTCTAAGAGGTGCATATATATAAAAAAATAGGTGACAAATAATAAAAATGTTTAACCAAAATAGCTCAACGGTTTTCCTCTCATGTTGTTAATAAACCTCTTATGTACACTTACGTAATATCAATGTAAGAAGGAAACCTTATCCCATTGCTTAGATAATATCTCAATAATATAGTGGAAAAAAATGTAATGCTCCAACAAGCATGGCATGAGTATTTTGTTAAAAAACATACAATATTCTTACTAAATCGACTTTTTTTTCTAAATTTTAATAACTAAACATTTATTTTTGACCTTAATCTATCAAAATTCTAATTTATATTTCGAGATCGTAGTGAAAAATGCTGGTAATATACCTATTTATATATTTAAACCTCAAATGTAGACATTTTACAATGAACTCAAAAATAGACGTGATATTAAATAAGATGTAAATGGTATAAATAGTTAAATTAACTAAATTTGTAAATGGAAAACAAAATGGTACTATGTTTGGTTATTTTTTAATCTTAGAACAAATTACTATTGTTTTTAAATCATATAAACCAGTCGAAAATCTCTATAGTTCCAAAAAAGGCATGTTTATTTTAAAATTAGGAAAAACGCAAGTTGAAAAATATAATAATAAAGAAACAAATGAGAACAATTCCAAAAAAATCTTGAAGTTTTTTATATAACTAGCTTCCACCTTAAAGAGACTTTTGTCCCATTTTTCTCTCAGGTGACTCTGCAAAATGCAAGAGAAAGTAAAGTGCCAGTTTTTCTCTTCCTTGTTAACCTTCTTCATGTACCATACAAACAAAACAATGCCAACAAATAACTAAAACCTATGAAATATCATATAGTGAACAGTTCCTACTAAATAACATTCTTCGGCTATGATTTTTTATGGTGATGAAGTTAATTCATATGCTTGAATTTTTTCCTACAAAGAACGCAAGAAGAAATAAATTAAACTTACATTAAGTGTTATTGACAATTATAGACTTTATTAGAAATTTAACTTACACAAATTTTCTTCGCTTCATCACTCACAAATGTTCCATTAGCATGCTTATGTGTAGCTATCCATATATCTCCTCTACTAACCTTGTGGCCATACTTTTTTTCCTATTAAAATGAAGAAAAATTATATGACACACACTAAGAGAGATTAAAACATAAATTTGACATGAACATATGTATTATTATCACCATTTCATCTATTTTTCTTGCAATGCTCTTAGATCCACCCGGGTGAGCAATGATTTGCTTTGTCCTATTCTCTTTAATTTTTAGAGCATTTTCCTAATCATCAACATATAAAAATTAATAATTTTGAATGTAAATGCGTAAACAATGTTTTAATTATACCTTCATTTTTTAATTTAGACGGTAATTAAAAAAAAAAGCCCAATGATCTCTATTTTATCACGTGAATAAAAAAGCTTTAGCTGGCATATCTTACCTTAAACCTGGATCACTTACGCAAGGTGTGAAAAACCAGCCTTATGTGTGACTGTAACTTTAGTATATAATCTACAACCAGAAAGAAAAGGATTTATCAATGATCACAATCCATTATAGGAGACATATTGTGCTAATGTGCTAATATGTTAATCTCAAATATCATGCTGCGAAAAAGAAAAAAAGAAGAAAGAATATATTACCATTTAAAAACTGTAACATCAAATTAAGTAAACTAAAGCTAGAAAGAAGGAAATTTATAAAACACGTTACACAACTCCATAGCTTTAATACCTAATTTGAAATTGGACCACTTGCAAGGTAAGGTTTTTCATCGCGTAGATGATGGAAGCCATAAGCCACTTGAGAATCCATTCCTGTAGAGAGCATAACAAGATATTCTATGAATGCTAAGAAATACAGATTAGAGCAATCAAAATCTTTTCCATTCTATCAAACACCCAAATGCTAAGAAAGTTGTTGCATCTCAAGTTTCTACATCGTACATATGGAATATACAACTAACATGTAGTATCACATGTAAAGTAGTAACTTTTTTCTGAATGATTAATCTCAACTACCATCTAAGGCAATAAAAATCTAAAATAAACATGATACCATCTCCAGAAATTTTCATTTTAGGCACCAATATAACACCACTGATGTACAGATTCAAGTATATGTGATGAAGTAATTATAGTACACGCCTTCATAACTTGTAACTTTCTCTGGTAGTTCTCCCTCAATTTCAAAGCCCTGCAAAGAGCAGACACAAAAGATTGCATATTACAATTGGACAACAAGAATTGAGAAAACAATTTGTGAAAAGTTGCATGCTGAATCAAATACTTTGTAGTCTTTTCCAAATTTACACTTAATAGCAAGTTGAGTGTACAAGAAACAACCATTTATGTAAAGAATTAAGTTTAATCAGAGTGACACTCTAAAAAGGCCTTGACAAGGCCAATTGTAAACAAAAATGGGGCACATGTTATAGAGAAGTATATTTTGATTAAAATTTATAGAATAATCATGCACCAATGGGTCATCGTGTGCACAAAAATTGATATTCATTATTTGAGTGAGTAACTGTGATTTCTGGAAAAACCTGAAACATCACAAAATATTATTACTAACCTAATCCTCTGAGACCTATATATGAATGATGATCATTTGGGAACCAAAGATTACTGCTAGCCTAATCTTCCTTCTATATATGAAGGATGTGCGCATTTGGAAGCCACATACTCTATGCTCAAGAAAAAAACCCTAACCAATTCATATACAGAGCTAAAACCAGACAATAACCTAATAAAGAGTGAACTTTTCTACAGGCTTCAAACAATGCGGTAGCTTCACATATGTGCCTTCTGGTATTGCAAGTGAAACTTGCCAACTACATTGAAAAACATATTATACCAATTTAATATATGTGAGCCAGCAAAGAGAACTCAATAAAAGTATATCTCCGTATAAAACCCAAATTCAACTCAACATTTCTAAGAGTTCATACATCATGTTGTAAAGGGATGGGAGGGAGTCTCTTCTCTCATATCCTCGCAATCTGTTTTATGCTGGGGTATGTTTTATATTTGTGTGCAGTACGTACTATAATTCCAATTATGATCAATCAATCACATTTTTAACTTAGAAATTAAAGAAATAACTGCATAACCAACCACTTGGCAATCATACCTCATCTATTTCAGTTTTATGGAGGAGGGAAAAATAGAATAAAAATCCTCTTCTAATTATAATAACTTCCCCTTTTTATTAAATCAAGTATGCACAACGTAAAGAAACCAAATACGGGAGCCTTCACAACTTAAGCAATCACACACAATCATTTATATCATAAGAATGAATTGTAATGCATGTTCTAGTTCTCGAACCAACATACCATACCCTTATTCTTTCACGAGTTTCTTTGGCACATGAATCACCAAAGCCCGCCAACATCTCCAGAAAACTCGATCCATACTGTACAAACTCATGAGGCTTCACATCTAAGTCAAAAACCTGCACCGTACAACCAAACAACAATCACAACATGTAAGAGGAACAAAGTTATAGAGAAAATAATAACAAAAGTAAAAATTTAAATCACGAAACCACATACGCATCAAATAAAAAAAAAAAACAGTTAAGTAACAGGACATGGTGATTGATTCTCAAAGCAATTGCATTGTCTATAGCTAGTAGAATCCTTCAAATCGACTCTTCTTCTCTTAGTTCAGAAGTTTCAGCGTCTCACTAACAAGATCCGATTAATTTCACAATTTCCTCTGCTTAGCGACAAGTGATTCGGAAAAGCATAGATACAAACTGGTATTCGCATCCATGTGCTCATCAGGATTGGTCGTCCCATCACCGAATTTCTGTTGAATCCCTTCCACTTGTCCGACAGGGGAGTGTCTATGATAAAATCAGTGAAAGGGTGACGGCGGTCGGTCGCGACAGGACCAGTTGTATTCACTGTTTTCACTACACCATTTTCTATCTATGGTAACATTTTTCTAGTAACATTTATTTAAAATGTTACCGTATATTAATTTTAATTATTATAATAACACTTTTTTACATAAATGTTACTATAAATAAAATAAATATAAATTTTAATTATTTAGTAACAATTTTGATATAAATGTCATTATACACTAAACAAACAGTAACATTTTATAAATAAATATTATAATTTGTAAATTTAAACTACTATTTTCTCTTAAATTTTTTAATTTAGTAAAGTTTTTAAATATTACACTTAATTAAATTTATACAAAATATACTTTCAATTTTTCACTTTCCTCTTTGTCACTCTCGCAGTCTCTTTCGTCACTCTCGCCGTTCCTCTTCACTCTCGCCGTTCCCCTTCGTCACTCTCTCAGTCTCGTCGTTCCTCTTCGTCACTCTCCCAGTCTCGCCGTTCCTCTTCGTCACTCTCTCAGTCTCGCCGTTCCTCTTCGTCACTCTCTCAGTCTCGCCGTTCCTCTTCCTCAGGTTTCACTATGTTCTCCGTGCTTCATCTATGTCCTTCTCGTTCTTTCGGAGGTAAAGATTTTCTCGATTGTTCAAACGCTTCAATTTGTTATTGGTTTCATTACAGTTTTTATTTCTCATATTTCAACCTTGGATTAGTGTTTCTTTAGTAGGTGATTATTGCGGTTTCATTTTCAATGATTAATTTGTGTTTGATTTTAGTATTAAAACGCTAATAATTAGTGATTCTCTCATTGATTTGGTACAAGACGTGTTGATTCTGATTTGGCAGTGTTATGATAATATTAATTATTTTTATTTGATAGATCTTTTCTTCTAGTGGTAATTGGAGATTTTGTTGATTTGCTTTTTATTTA
>Ga0123342_1010758_pt1 | contig 10321 bp, 11 predicted proteins | sample Turbeawhitnodule_FD_89960 | JGI IMG/M metagenome (GOLD analysis project Ga0123342, IMG submission 89960) | Root nodule microbial communities of legume samples collected from Mexico - Turtle bean Mexico white nodule | ecosystem: Host-associated > Plants > Roots > Nodule | place: Mexico: Nepantla... | reverse complement strand
TCAAAACAGTTTTCAAACTTTTTCTCAAAACACCTAAGTACAAACAATCGGTTGTTTTTACTTAGTTTGAAATCATTTTGTTTTCACAAAGATTGAGAATGCTAATGCTTTAGATTTAATCATAGGGTGGATTACAACATATAAACTACCCCAGGACAAAGCTTAAACCAGGACAACAACATCAAGCACAGTAGAGGCTTCAACATCCTTCAAAGGATTTGGATTTTTCAAAGCTTGAACACCACTTGGTTCAACACCTAATTCTACAGTCTCAGATTCTATGTCTTTAAGAGATCCGATGGAGGGGGCATCTTCACAATCAGAATGCTCTGAACAGATGGATCATTTAGAGGACAATGTTAAAGCTAAGTCAGAGGACACAACCATCATATCACTAGAAAACACCATGGGAGTACCGGAGGACTATCCTGCTATAGTCGTTGAGGAAGGTCAGAAGAAACAACCACAATATGTACCTACGTTCGTAGCCAACACAAATAAAGGAAAGGGTCTAGATAAGGGAGTGGAAAGATTGCAAACTTGGCCACAATTCACTCATATATTGATCTTAGAAAAAATGAGAGTCAAGCACCCCAATATATAGTGATGAGGTTCGACCAATGTACAAAGAAATGGGTGGGAAAATTCAAAAGAATTAGGTTTGAAATTGACGCCTATTTTGGAGTCACAAGGCAAGCATGACTAAGGTGTGCTTCATGTGACTCTTTTTAGGTTAATGGTCAACCTAGTTTAAATTAGGAGTCTTCTAGAAACCCTAATTTAACCTAGGTTGTTTTTTAGATGCCAAATTCAGCCCTAGTTACAATTAAGAAAAATTACAAGTAAAATTCCTATTATACTTTTAACAAGAAAAAAATTCTACTATAAAATTCTACACTAGGTTATGGCATTTTTGAACATTTATAAGAGGGTGTCTCTACTATCAGTAGTAGAGTCCCAATCTTCTTGTATCTTTTTTGCCATGGACCTAGTGGTTGGGCCTGATCTTGACCTTCTTCCATCATCCCCTCCCTCTTGAAGAGGATTTGTCCTTAAATCACATGCTTTTGTCTCTTCATCTTCACTACCTGCAAAAGGTGTTAGATCCATAGCATTGAAGGTAGCATGTACTCCATATTCCTCAGGCAGGTCTAATTGATATGCATTATTATTGATTTTCTTGAGGACTTGGAAAGGACCATCTCCCCGGGGACTAAGCTTAGACTTCCTCTTATAAGGGAATCTATCCTTTCTAAGGTGAAGCCAAACCTAATCTCCCTCTTCAAAAACCATCTTTCTCTTTCCCTTATTGTTATGTTTCACATATTTCTCTATTTGTTTTTGTATTTGGTTTTTAATCCTCTCATGCATTTTCTTTACGAATTTAGCTTTTGTTACTCCTTCCTTATGCACAAATTCTTGTGCATTAGGTAGAGGTAAAAAATCCAAAGGAGTAAGAGTATTAAATCCATACAAAACCTCAAATGGAGAATATATTAGTAGTTTTATGAACTACTCTATTATATGCAAACTCAATATGAGGAAAGTACTCATCCCAATATTTGTGGTTTATCTTCATGATTGACCTAAGCATAATGGAAACAAATCTATTAACAACTTCAGTTTGTCCATCCATTTGAGGATGACAAGAAGTTGAGAAGTTTAACTTAGTTCCTAGCCTTTTCCAGAGAGTTCTTCAGAAATGGCCAACAAATTTAGGATCTCTATTGAAACTATGGTCTTAGGCAAACCTTGTAATCTTACCACTCCTCTAAAGAAGAGTCTAAAGATGTTGTTAACATCATCCACTTTATGGTAGGGTATAAAATGAGCCATCTTGCTAAACCTATTCACTACCACAAAGATGGAATCAAAACCTCTTTGTGTCCTAGGAAGTCATAATATGAAATCCATGCTCATATCTTTCCAAGGAGCACTTGCAAAAGGTAAAGGAGTGTAAAGTCCATGAGGCATTGTCTTAAACTTAGCTTTTAAACATGAAATGCATCTATGACAATGTCTTTGAACTTCTTTCGTCATGTGTGGCCAAAAGAATTTTCCTTTTACAAGCTCAAGAGTTTTATCTACTCCAAAATGGCCCATGATTCCTCCTTCATGTGATTCTTTTACAAGGAGTTTTCTATGTGGTTCTTGAGGTATGCAAAACATTAAAACCTCTTTGTGCTCTATGTTGACACTTAGAAAAAGTGGGTACAAAATCCTGATCTTCTTTATAAAGTTCAGGTATGTTTTACCCCTAAAAAACATTAAAACCTCCTTGTGCTCTATGTTGACACTTAGAAAAAGTGGGTGCAAAATCTTGATCTTCTTTATAAAGTTCAGGTATGTTTTCAAATCCAAAAGTTCGGGCACTAAGTTTAGAAAAAAGGGCATGTCTCCTAGATAGAGCATCTGCCACAATATTTGTTATGCCCTTCTTGTATTTGATAACATATGGAAATTGCTCAGAAGTTCCATCCACTTTGCATGTCTTTTGTTCAACTTGTGTTAACCCTTCAAATATTTTAATGACTCGTGATCACTATGTATGACAAATTATTTTGAGATTAGATAGTGTTCCCAAGTCTGCAGGGCCCTCACAAGTACATAAAGCTCTTTGTCATAGGTGGGGTAATTGAGGGTTGCACCATGAACTTTTTCACTTAAGTATGCAATTGGGTGCCCACCCTATAACAACACAACACCTATTCCTACTCCCGATGCATCACACTCTAGCTCAAAAGTTTTTGAAAAGTTTGGTAAAGTTAGAATGGGTGCATTGTTAAGTTGAGCTTTCAACCTTTGAAAGGCTTTCTCGTGCTTCTCGGTCCAACAAAATGGAATGTCTTTCTTCACTAACTCATTGAGTGGTGAAGTTAGACTTGAGAAGTTAGGAACAAATCTCCTATAAAAACTTGCTAAGCCATGAAAGCTCCTAACGTCTCCTACATTTTGTGGTGTGGGCCACTCTTTGATAGCTTTGATTTTCTCGGGGTCAACATGAACCCCATTTTTGTTAACTATAAACCCTAAAAGCACTACACTATCTACACAAAAAGTGAATTTATCTACATTAGCAAAAAAATTATTATTCCTAAGGACTAAAGGAACCTCCCTAAGGTGACTTAGGTGAGATTCTAGACTTTGACTATATACTAATATATCATCAAAATAAATTACTACATATTTACCTATGCAATCCCTAAGGACATGATTCATAATTCTCATGAAAGTGCTAGGTGCATTAGTGAGTCCAAAAGACATCACTAACCACTCATATAGTCCAAATTTGGTCTTAAAAGTAGTTTTCCACTCATCACCCTCTTTGATTGTTATTTGGTGATATCCGCTTTTGAGATCAATCTTGGAGAAATATAGTGGACCCATGCAATTCATCGAGCATATCATCAAGTCTAGAAATTGAATGCCTATATTTGATGGTGATGTTGTTGATGACTCCACAATCACAACACATTCTCCATTTGCCATCTTTCTTAGGCACCAAAAAAATAGGTACAACCAAGGACTTAGACTCTTTTAAAGCCAACCCTTCTTTAACAATTCCTGAACTTGTGATTCTATCTCCTTAGTCTCCTCAAGATTATTTCTATAAGCCAGTCTATTTGGTCGACTAGATCCTGTAACTAAATCTATTTGGTGTTCTATACCCCTAAAAGGTGGAAGTCCAATGGGTCATTCCTTAGGGAATACATCACCAAATTCTTTTATAAGATTTTTGACTTGAGGAGGTAGCTCACTAACTTCAGAAAGTGTGACAGTGCATGTAAGTGCTCTTTTACAAAGCAGGAGGCCTGAAGGTTGTTCAGATAGAAGTATCTTTTCCTTTTTTTCAAATTTTTGTCCTATCCGAATGACCTTGTGGGAATGAACACCCTTCTCCCACGCTTCAGTATTGTCCCTGAGGACTTTCTCTTGATTTTCTAATATATTTTTTTCATTTTATCTCTTTTGTTTCATTTGTAATTGGTCCTTTACCACTTGTGAGGGTGATAAAGGATAAAGTATAAACTTCTTTTCCCTATGGGTAAAATTAATCTCGTTGGTAAGACCATTATGGATAGTTTTTTGTCAAATTGTCATGGTCTTCCCAATAAGATGTGGCAAACTTCCATGGGTACTACATCACATAAAATTTCATCTTTATAATTCCCCCATAGAAAAACTGACTTTTACCCACTTATCTATAGTTAAATCTCCATCTTCATTTAGCTATTGAAGTTTGTAAGGTTTTGGATGGGGTATAACTTGTAGATCAAGCTTTTCGACCAACCTAGTGCTACAACAATTGCAGCAAAATCCACTATCCATAATGAGAGAACAAGTGTTTTCTAAAACTTTACATCTTGTGTGAAAGATGTTCTCTCTTTGTGTTTCATGATTCATGCTAGGTTGATTGTTGAGGGCTTTTCTAATCATCAATAATTCCCCACACATGGATATGCCCCTCACTTTCTTCTTTTTCTTCTCCCCCGCTAGACTCATCATCTTGGCTGCTATATTCATCCCTCCCTCTTAAGATCATGGTTCTCCTATTTGGGCATTGGGATGCTATGTGACCTCTACCAAGACATTTAAAGCATTGTATGTCTCTATTACGGGTTTGTGGGGTAGAGACATCTTTTCCTAAACTTTTGGGAGTTTCCTATCCTCCATTTCCTTTTTGTACTCTTTCTCGGGGTAAGAGTTAGAGTAAGAACTCTTCTTGCGACTTGACCTTTTTCTAAAAATATTTGTTCAACTCTTATGTAAAGTTGGATCAAGTCATTCAAGTCCATGTAAGGCAAGAGCTCACATGGACTTGCTGACTAACCTAGATCCAGTCTTGGTGGTGGATTCTGGGCCAACTTTTTTTTCCTACGGTTACTTCTTTGTGATGCTTATAATTCACAGTGAGGGGAGTTTCACCTGTTGACAAGACTCCGAAGATCAAGTCAGTGAGAGCATATAATTGTGAGTATAGTGAGTAGTGTATCAAATTGCACTTCCCGTTGTTCAGGCTCTTGTTGCCCTTTTATAGCATTCGCACATCTCCCTTCAGGAGTCCATAAAAATAAAAAATATTTTGTCAATATATCCCTCTCTTTTAGGGGTGCAGGTAGAACATTATCTTTAACTGTTTATTTTCATCGAATTTCAGAGTAAATATTTGTGCCTACCTAACTCAGTTATTCATTTAGTTGTTTTTATTTTAGTTTCCTTTTTAATATGTCTTGCCAACAGTTTGGGCTGACTACTTGACGCGTTATTGGGCCTATTACTATTTTGGGTCGAGTTAAGTATTTTTCCTTTATAGACTAGGTGGGTTAGGATTATGCGCTTATAAGTGCTCGGTTCGGGCCCTAAACACGTTCGACCAATACACAACCCCCAGCCTTGAACTGAGCATGGCGAGGCGAAGAGCCTTACCTAAAGGTTGTCTTTGACACATCAACACTTTTGACAAAAGAATACCTTCTGGGTTAGGCCTATATTGGTATACATTCTCTTTCAGCCTCAGCTTTTAAAAGATCCTTTGATTCATGAATTCTGAAACTATCTCTTTGTTTGTTTGGCAGAGAACATGCTTTCTTCGATCAGCAAGACCGAGTTGACCAAGCACGCAAAGCGGATGAGGGCGACCAATGATTCTTTAGTGCCTAAGAAGAATCCTCCCTTTCGCGTTGAATATGAACAAGACGAGCACACAACTTCTAGTTTCGTCTTTAAGAGAAAGAGACCGAAAGTTGCCCATCCTTCCGAGCACTCACACTTAGAAGGCTGAGCTCCTAACCAAGATGTCATAACCATCCAAGAGTGTGGAGTTGTGCAAAGTTCAAAAGGGAAAAGTTTATGGGAACTAAACTTCTACATCTCGGCTCACGTCGAATCATGCTTCCTACTGGATGAGGATAGAGGAGCTAGGTTGACAATTTATGATGAAGATCGACTTCGCCTTGATTCCAATAAACCTCTTGGCTAAGCAATTGCCCTGGCGTGCTTGGTTGATGTCAACGTAGAGGATTAAAAAAAGAACAAAGACAAAAAGGCTCAACAAATTGCCGAACTTCAACGGAAGATTGAGCGCCTCCATGTCGAGGTCGCTGAGGTTGACCGTTTGTGCTTGGAGTTGGCTAGCAGGACTCAATAAGGGCTTGTCTTGTATAAGGAAAAAATCAACATGTCTAGTAAGATTGAGAGTTTGGAGAAGAAGATTAAAGAAAAGATAATTCGTAAAGAGAATGAGTTTTGAAAGATGGTAGACTCTTTGAAAGACAACACAACTCAATCATATATTGTTGTCTTCGAAACCGCCCTGGAACAAGCTGCTCTTGTCCATCCCACGGTGGACTTCTCCGAGTTGAACCCATGTAAATCGATAATTGATGGGAAACTTATTGGGGACTCATAGTCTCTAAAATTATGAACAATATTTTCAACTTTATGTGTATATTTAATGTTTGAACTTGGATGACATTTGGGATGTTAATTGTTTTATGCATCTTAAGCCTGTGACTTCCTTTTTAATTGTGCCCTTTTATGGCGTTGATAGCTTTGCTTATAACATATAAATGAGTGCTAAAAGTAACTTACAAAATAATTGGCTTACACACTTAGCATAGCGCAGTTAAAGAAATTAAGAATTGTTAACATAAGTTTAGATGAAGCTCCCAAGGCAACAAGAATAAATCTTAACAGCAAGTTAGGTCGTTGCATATGCTTCAGCGTTGCTAAACCTGCACTATTGTTAGCTTGATGTATATACTAAACTCCTTACCGGGTCAGCCTCACCTTATGGTTTCGTTGAGACAATATGTTGATATCAACATCACCGAGGTAGTCTAAACTCAAGCTTGACTAAACGGTGAGTATAACGATATGTAGAAGGCATTTGTCCCCGAGTTAGTCCGACCTTAGGTTTCGGCCAATCAAGGTGTAACCGTGCCCGAGTTAGTTCGACCTTAGGGTACGACTAATCGGCGTGTAACCGTCCCCGAGTTAGTCCAACCTTAGGGTTCGGCTAATCGAGGTGTAACCGTCCTCAATTAGTTCAACCTTAGGATTCAGCTAATTAGGGTGTAACCGTCCTCGAGTTAGTTTGACTTTAGGGTTCGGCTAATCGGGGTGTAACCGTTCCTAAGTTAGTCCAACCTTAGGGTTCAACTAATCGGGGTGTATAAACATATGTAGATTTCCAACAAAAAAAGACATTTATTTCAAGGCGACCTCATTAAAAAACTCCTTTTAGGGAATAAAAGTGTCACCCAAAAGAAAACATAAAATTTTTAAGAAACATCATAATTAAACTACTTAATTGAAATAACATTTGAGACTTGTCGTGTTCCATGTTCATGGGATGGTTCCCCCATCCACAGTTTCCAATCTATAAGCTCCGTTGCCGAGCACCTCGGTTACCCGATATGGGCCGATCCATTTTGGGGACAACTTGTTCTCATTTTGATATGGGTTTGCTTTTCACAGTACCAAGTTGGCAACCCTGAATTGTCGAGGTTTTGTTTTTGATTTGTGCTGCAAATCCACTCTTCTTTTCAGCGCTTCTGAGTTTATGTGTGTGTGGTCACACTCTTCCTCTAGCAAGTCTAAGTTTATCCTCCTTCCCTTGTTGGATTTCTCAGGGAAAAAACTTTGGAGTCTCGGGGAGTTTTCTGACACTTCTACTAGTATCATGGCGTCTGACCCGTACACCAGACAGAAAGGCGTCTCTCTCGTTGTTGACTAGAGAGTGGTGTGGTATGACCACAAGATTTTGGGAATTTCTTCTGACCAACCCCTTTTTGCTTTTTCAAACCTTCTCTTTAGAACCCTTAATAGGACCCTGTTGGCCAACTCAACATGGCCATTCGTTTGGGGATGTTCAACTGAGGCGAAAATCTACTTGATCCTTAGCTCCGTGCATAGTTTCTCGAGTTTTCGACTTTCAAATTGGGTTCCATTGTCTGATACTAGGTGTCTAGGAATTCCAAAACGACATGCAATATTCTTCCATACGAAATGTTGAACTTTGTGAGCAGTTATCTGGGTCACCGACTCAGCTCCGATCCACTTGGTGAAATATTCAATAGTAATGATGAGGTACTTCATTTGACGTAGGGCTAAAGGGAATGGGCCGAAAATATCAATTCCCCAAGTATGAAAGGGCCATGGACTAGAGATAGACCGCAACTCCTCTAGCGGTGAGTGGCTCAAGTCGGCATGCTTCTGACATTGTTCACATCTCTTAACATATTTCATACAATCCTTCTTCATCGTCAGCTAGTAATACCCTGCTCGAATGACTTTCAAAGAGAGAGCTCGCCCGCCGATGTGACTGCCACAGATGCCCTTATTTTGTTCGGAAATTATCTGCACGCATTGGTCTCCACTTACACATGTGAGGAGTGGATGAGTATAACCGTATCGGAGGAGATAACCATCCACTAGGGTGTACCGACTTGCGTTCTTCTTGACAATCTTGGCTTCTGTGGGTTCAGAAGGGAGTAGTCCATCGACTAGATATCAAACATACGATGTTAGCCAAGTGTCTGCCGAGCTTATCAACAGGATCTCAAGGTGGTCGTCTTCGAGAGGCCCCTGGATGGTCGTCCTTGGTTACTTCAGGGTTTCCTGTATCACATACCAGTGTTGTCCCCCTTTCCTCGAGTTGGGCAATCTGGATTGTAGGTCTGCTCGAGAGTTTTGTTCTCTGGGAACATGAACAAGGTCAAAAGTAGAGAAAGCAACTCTTAGAATCTTACATACCAGAGATATGAGGCTAGCTATAGGTCTTTAGCTTGATACTCGTCGGAGACCTGCCTCGTTACGAGCAGCGAGTCGCTCTTCACTAACAAGGGGTGAGTTTCGAATTCCTTTTCCAACAATATTCCTACTATTGGGCCTTGTACTCGGCCTGGTTGTTACTCGCCTTAAATGCGAACCTAAGGGATTGCTCGATTAGGACTCCATTTGGTCACTCCAATATGATGTCAGCTACGCTTCCTTGTTGGTTGGAGGACCCATCGACAGAAAGGATCCATAGGAAATTATCTGGCTCAAGTTCGGAGCCTTTGGGTGAGAGCTCTGTCATGAAGCATGTGTATACCTGACCCTTGATCGGTTCACGCAGCTCATAGTGCATGTCAAATTTTGATAACTCTATGGCCCACGTACCATCCTCCTTGCAATATCAGGTTTCTAGAGGACCTTCCGGGTAGGTAGGTCGGTCATTACCACTACGGTGAAACTTTGAAAGTAGTGGCATAGTCGTCGAGCTGTTAACACTACTGTCAAAGCTGCCTTTTCGATAGTCTGGTACCGAATCTACGAACCCTGCAACACTTTACTTATAAAGTAAATTGGTCTATGTGCCTTCCCTTCCTCTTGTAAGATAATCGAGCTTATGGCTCGGTCGGTTACTGAAAAGTACAAATGAATAGGAAGTCCCGAAGTAGGCTTGCTAAGAATAGGTGGATTAGCCAAGTATTCTTTAACTTGATAAAAGCCTTTTTCACACCCGTAGGTCCAAATGAAGCGGTCGTTCTTCTTGAGGCATTGGAAATAAGGATACCCCTTATAGCCACTAGCCGATAAAAAATGCAATAGGGCAGTCATGCGCCCAGTTAATCGTTGTACCTCCTTAATACAAACCAAGACAACAAGAAGATGACCAAGGATGCACATATGAAAGGTCATCTCAACATTCAAGTGAAGACCTCACCAGAGGGAGAAATGGTCAAAGACTAGAGCATCTCAAGTTCTTCCTACTGGTCTTCTTAAGAATAAAATAAGTTTTAAATAATTTGGGCTCACTTTGGGGGTCCAAATAACAAATATAAGCTAGAATAAGGTACCTTTAGCATAATAGGGGGTGTGGGTAGCATTTTAGCTTGTTCCTAGCCCTTTTGGGAGGCATTTTGACCTAGTTTCTAGAAGGACAAGCCTAGGATGCGGGTTTGACGTCAAACCCTATGGCTGCCCATTTTTTCCATTTTCCCATCCTACCCCTTTAACTTGTTCTCCAAGGCTCCTTCACCTATAAATAAGAGGCTTACCTAGTGTATTTTACAAGTTGAAATTAATAGAAGAAGAGTTACTCTAAACAAATTGTGTGAGGTGTTAGTGAGGTTTGAATCCTCTTAGCATTTAGGTTTTATCTTGTGAGTATTGATAGCTCTCAAGTGGCGGCTATCTTCACTTATCTTGAAGGCCAATCACACTCCAAGTGGCGTGTTCCACTTCTCAAATCCATCACATAAGCTTTCTCCTTCCTTCATCTATTCTTCCATTGTCATTCCATTTTTACTCTTTGTATCATGTTCTTGTTTGG
>Ga0123342_1010757_pt1 | contig 10322 bp, 14 predicted proteins | sample Turbeawhitnodule_FD_89960 | JGI IMG/M metagenome (GOLD analysis project Ga0123342, IMG submission 89960) | Root nodule microbial communities of legume samples collected from Mexico - Turtle bean Mexico white nodule | ecosystem: Host-associated > Plants > Roots > Nodule | place: Mexico: Nepantla... | reverse complement strand
TCCTTTTGGGTTGCCTTCATGCAATGGTTGTCCTAGACGCTCCTTTGTGGTCCTAGACGCTCCTTTTTGGGTTGCCTTCATGCAATGGTTGTCCTAGACGCTCTTGTGGGTGCCCTTTATGAATGGTAGTGATGGGGCCTCTTCCATTAGTGATGCTCATAAACTTTGATTTATCTCCTGTCATGTGTTTTGAGCAGCCACTGTCCAGATACCACTGTTGCATGCTCTCCATCAAATTTCCCTACAAAGTGAAATTTCAAGTACAAAAATTTGGTCCCCTTTTAAATGTGGGTTCTTTTGATTTACATTCATTACTAGGAACTCCAGAATCTTTAGGAATCCATCTCGAAATGCATTTAGGAATAGAATATTTCCTAATTTTAGAGAATCTGACAGAATGGCCTCTTTTCATACAGTAGAAGCATGTAACAACTGGTTGTTTCGACAGAACAATTGGTTGTTCTTCTGGCAGTTTTTAAAATGACTTTGAAAACTTGTCTTGCTTGTTCTGTGGATTAAAACCTAATCCAACTTTTCCAAAAACACAATTTTGAGATGCCAAGACATTCTCAAAGTAGGATTTACCCTTTGAAAGCTTATCCACAGTCTTTACAAGATAATGAACTTTCTTTTCAAGATTTTCACAATTTTCACAAATAAGAGAGTCACACTTGGAAGAAGTGTTTTTGTAAAGAATTTCAAGGTTTTCAAAATCTTTTTTCGAATTTTATAATTCTTCTTCCAGTGATTTGAATCTATTTTCAAGCCAGTTGTTCATTCCCTTCAACCAGTTGTTCAAGGGAGCCAATCGGTTAGCTTCTTCATGTGTTTCTTGAAAAGCTTGAAGTAATTGACTGTAATTTTCAGCATTTGAAGAATTAGAGGAACTTACATTGCTTGAATCATCTTCCTTTTTGGCCATGAATATTTCGTATTTTCAACTGGTTGATATTCCTGCCTTACAAACTAATTTTGTATCTATAACATAAACAACCGGTTATATCGTGTTTTTAACCGATTAAAATACTGAAACTGTTTTCTGAATCTTTGTTTAATTGGATTTCTTAATTGTTTATCTGTGATTGATTGATAAAGTTTCATTCTTAATCATATATTTGTGAAAAGGTTTTAGAAACAATTCACCCCCCTCTTGTTTAAGCCATCAATCCGAACACATCATTCTCACTCGTTTGTATTTTTCAAAAGCATATAATATTCAATCTTGATTGATATTGATGCTCATATAAAAATCATTCATATCGATTCCTCGCATATAAAATTATTAAGAGTCTCCTAAATATCGATTTCTCACATCTCCTTATCCTTATGAACAAATGTTATAAAGAAATTAACATTTCAAATTTATTCCTAGCGTTCAAATATGTTAAGCATTATCATTTAGGTTAGATGCTTAGAAGTACTTTCCTGTCCAAACTAAGGATCAAAATCATGAATAATTCAGGCTTTGATAATAAAATGATAATATCAATCATCAATCAAAAACTGAATATTATAGATAATATCACCTCCATACATAAGAGTTTGAACAAATTACTCCCAATCCCAAAGGGAAGAATTAGCCACTCATGTTGGCCATTACAAAAATGGAAAGCAAGAAAAGAAGATCCAGGATGTTTCTCCTTGACGACTTCCTCCTCTAGGATTTTCTATCTCTCTCTATTCTCCGAATGATGTCTAGGTTTATGCCTCACGCCTTCTATTTAACCTAGCTGGGCTCACGCTAAGTGACGAGAAAAAACCCAACTTTACAGGAGTGAACTCGCTTGGGCGAGCCTTGGGCAAGTTCCTCTGGAGTTATCTTGCTTGGGAGAGTTTTGGGCAAGTTTCCAATGTTCCAACTTTGTATTTTTATCTTCTCCATTCTCCTTTAGCTCTTTCATCTCCATTTTCCCCTAAAATACTGAAATTAACACAAATTTGGGAATATATCTTTCAAATTCATCTTATAATCATAAATATATAAAAAAAGGTTTAAATTCCTAAATTAGGGGTTGAATTATAGTTACTTTATCAATTAAAATCCATAAGTTTCTATCTTTTTATATGAAATATTACTTAATTATGACATTTATCACCAACCTTGGAGAAGTTTGATGGCACCACTTATCCGAATGCACACGTAAAGCCCTACTTCACATAGGCCAACCTCCTCACCTGTGATAAAAAATACAATGTAGACTATTTCCTACATTTGATAGGTGTCTTCAACTGAATTCATGCTTTCTTGAATTTTGAGTGAACTTTGCGAAAGCTTAATGGAGGCAATGGATCAAGGATGGCTCCAATGGAGCTATGGATTTCTTGTAGGTGCATGAAGAGTATGTAAAGTGATTAGTTCGGGCATATCACTTGGAGAGATGAAGAAAAACACCATAGATGTCTATCCTAGACAGGTTTAGACAAGAGAGTGCTTAGGCTGGCAATATGGCAGCATAAAACTCAATTTATAGAAGAGAAGGCTGAACATTTTGGAGCAAAAATTTGAAAATTCATAATAAAACTCTCCTATGAGAAAGTGCATGTGGACTCATGCTTTCCATATTTAGCTCACACCTTCCATGCTAAATCATCTCCACTCCTAGGCTACCATGTTGATACAACCCAAGTAGCTACAAAGATGACCAAGGAAGCAAAAGACAAAGCACATGGTGAACTGTCATCTCAGCGACCAATTCATAAACCCACCAAGGATCACATGGACCTCATCAGAGGAGCTGGGCATAAACCATCACGCCAACTATTCTTCCTTTTGGTCTTCTTATAAGATACAAATATGTTATAAATAATTGGGCTCACTTTAGGGGTCTAAATAGCAAATATAGGCTAGAATAAGGTACCTTTAGCATAATAGGGGGTGTGGGTAGCATTTTAGCTTGTTCCTAGCCCTTTTGGAAGGCATTTTGACCTAGTTTCTAAAAGGACAAGCCTAGGATGCGGGTTTGACTTAGGAAAACCCTAAGGCTGCCCATTTTTTCCCTTTTTCCATCCTACCCATTTAGCTTGTTCTCCAAGGCTCCTTCACCTATAAATAGGAGGCCTATCTAGTGTATTTTTCAAGTTGAAATTAATATAAGAGAGTTACTCTGCACAAGTATTGTGTGAGCTTGAGTGAGTGCTATCTCCGCTCCCTTGGTCTTATCTTGATGAGAATGAAGCTCTCAAGTGGCGGCCTTCCACTCATCTTGATGGTTATACCACCCATCAAGTAGCGTGAACATCACTCTCATTTTCCATAACTTTGCTTCTTCCATTCTCCTTCATTTTCGCCTTCCATTTTATGTTCATTGTCTTTGTTTCCTTCATTGTAATGCTCTCGATTTTTGTCTTTATCAATTGAGCTTTGCATCCATTCGCACCATATCTTGTCTTTTGATCTTTGCCTTTGTGAAATGAACCTTCACATCTACTCAACCACTTGGTTAAGTTAATATCCAGTGGGGATTTTCCTAAGGTTTTCACTCTTAAATTCCTAAAATCTCAATCTAAGTAAAGTGTCACACAAAAAATGAACAATCCTAAAATCAACTCACATCATGTAGTTATCAGAGCTTAGGTTCTTGAGATTATTTTGCTTTGAGTTGATTGGCACTGTACATTATTTACATTCAAGCACCTTTAATTTCTTGTCTTCAAATTCAAGTACCTTTAGTTTCTTGTCTTTAATTTCAAGTACCTTTAAATTCTTGTCTTTACATTCTTGCAATTTATATTTTTAGCCCTTTATTTTCTTGCAATTTTCATTCGGCCATTTTGTTTTCCATATCTTGGTTTCGCTTTTAGATTGTTATTTGTGTCTTATTGTGTACTTGCCTTTTAGCTTTGCGTCATATGTTCATTAGTGTTCTAGGAGTCCTTACTTTCTTCTATTTACTTTGCTTTTAATTTTGAAAGTTTGAGAAGTAATTAGAAATTTGTTTTAGTCGAAGTAGATTTAAAGTTCCAAACAAAAGATTTCAAGTGTTCAATTATATTGAATCTCAAAATTTTTGTGAAAATTGGAGTTATTTGAAATTATGCATGATTAAAACTATGGACAATTCATTTCCATAATTCAAAAACTAGTAAAAAAAAGTGAAAAAACAAATTTGTGGTATCAATTACCAAAGAAAAACATTTTCCAAATTTGGATTCGACTTGATTGAACAAATTGATTTCAACCATTGTGGAATTATTTATCCTTTTGCTTTAGCAATTTCTAAAGAAAAAGTTTCATTGTTAAAATTTTAGTAAGTATCTTTGAGTCCTTTTTGTGTGCCTTTTTCTTGATTGTCTTTCTTCAAGTTTTCATAATCTCTTCCTAAAATGTGGTTTGTCTTTTATTTCTTTTTCCTTAAGTTTTGTGGTGGTTTCTCTTTAAGATCAAGTGTTGAAGGCTTTGACCTTTTTCATTTGAAAGTATTTCAACCTCAAGAAAGACTTTTGTTAAGGGAGGAAAAAAAAATTCTTTAAAGTGCTTCGAGTGTTCGCTTTTTTGAATTTCACCAAAAGTGACACAAACGTGAGGAGTGTTTAAATTCTTTTCACTAATTGTTTGTTCCTTTCTACAAAAATTATGGGTCATTTGTCTTTAGGTGAATCTTCAAAATTGCAATCATATCACAAAGCCCACCTTCTGGGAGAACTTGTGGAGGTCAAGAGCGACTTGTCCAGAAAGACGAAAAAATAAGCCAACTAGCGAAAAGATTGCAAATACTAGAAGAAGCTCAAGCGAGGAAAAATCAAGAAAGAAGATTGGAGCCGCCAAGAGCATCTAGACCATCCACACACTATGGGAGTCAAGAACATGATTGGTGTTCCCGCCGGCTGACCGAATTATGCTTCGATTATTCTGAAAGGTCCGGTCCACTTGGGAGACAACTTGTTCTCCAACTCGTAAGGATGAGCCTTCCGCATGACCAAGTCACTACTTGGAACTGTCGCGGCTTTACCTTAGAGCTATACTGATGCTCCACTCTCCTCTTCACAGCTTCAGCCTTTATCCTCGCTTCTTCTCTGGCCTCGTCTAACAGGTCTAGATTCACCTTTCTTTCTTCGTTGGATTCTTCTGCCACAAAGCTTAGGAAATGCGGAGAACTTTCGTGGATCTCTACTGGGATCATGGCATCTGTCCCGTATACTAGGCTGGAAGGCGTCTCCATGGTGGAAGATTAAGGCGTGGTGTGGTAAGCCCACACAATCCTTGACACTTCTTCTGCCCACGCCCCCTTGGCTTTCTCTAGTCTTCGCTTCAGCCCCCTCAGCAGAACTCTATTTGCTGACTCTATCTGCCCATTTGTCTGGGGGTGTTCGACTGATGCAAACACCTGCTTGATTCCTACTTCTGCACACAACTTCCCCAACTGTTGGCTCGCAAACTGAGTACCATTATCTGAGATGAGACGCCTTGGCACCCCGAAACGACACACAATGTTCTTCCAAACAAAGTGTTTTTACCTTGTGCGCAGTGATCTGTGCCACTGGTTCTGCCTCTATCCACTTCGTGAAGTACTCGATGGCGACTATCAAATACTTCATCTGCCTTATCGCTAGAGGGAAAGGCCCCAGAATATCGATTCCCCATGTGTGGAAGGGCCATGGGCTGTAAATCGATCTCAGTTCCTCTAGAGGTGCCTTATGCAAGTCTGCATGCATCTGGCACTGCTTGCATCGCTGGGCGTATCTTACACAATCCTCCCTCACTGAAGGCCAATAAAACCCTGCGCGAATCACCTTGGAAGCTAATGATCTTCCCTCCACGTGACTTCCGCAAATCCCCTCGTGAAGCTCTGACATGATCCTCGTACGCTCGTCACCAGTCACACATGTCAGAATTGGATGCGTGAACTCCATCAACGAGAGTGTACCTTGCAGATTTCTTCTTTATCCTCTTTCCTTCTCCAGGTTCTGCTGGGAGAATCCCATCTGCAATGTATCGCCTATAAGGCATCATCCACGTGTCGCCTTCCTCCAAGGCACATACTTGCACACACTTCTCTCCTTCGGGCGAGGCCGCGTAGGTGCTGATGCGGGGTGTCCTCGCCGTGTCTTGAATCAAAGAGCGATGGCTCCTTGGCTTTCCTCTTGCTATGCTAATGTGAAGAACGTCCACCCTGTTATCCTCCATGAATTTTCGCGGTGCTTTGAGCGTTTCTTGAATAATTGTCCTCTGCCTTCCCCCCCTTGCCTGAGCTGGCCAGCTTGGCGAGCAGGTCAGCTCTGGCATTTTGCTCTCTAGGGACATGCACCAGCTCAAACGTAGCGAAAGCTCCCTTCAATACTTGGACATACTTCAGATACGCTGCCATCTGCGGATCCTTTGCCTGATACTCCCCAGTCACTTGCCCTGTGACCAACTGTGAATCACTCTCCGCCAAGAGGCTTTGCGCGCCCATCTCCTTGGCCAAGAGCATTCCAACAATCAGCGCCTTGTACTCAGCTTGGTTATTGCTTGCTCTGAAGGTGAAACATAGGGCTTGCTCGATCAACACCCCGTTAGGCCCCTCCAAGATTATTCCCGCACCACTCCCCTGTTGATTGGAGGACCCATCCACTGAGAGCATCCACGGTGATCCTAACTCCACCTCTTGAGGGCCTCCTCTGGTGAGAGTTCTACGATGAAATCGGCGTAGACTTGTCCTTTGATGGATCCCCTGGGTTCGTACTGGATATCAAACTCTGACAGCTCCACCGCCCAGCGAACCATCCTTCCAGCTACATCTGGCTTCTGAAGTACTTTCTAAATGGGGAGGTTCGTCATCACCACCACTGTGAAACTGTGAAAATAGTGGCAGAGCCTCCTGCCCGAGAACACTACTGCCAACGCCGCCTTCTCCAACGATTGGTACCTCGACTCTGGGCCTTGCAAAGCCTTGCTTACGAAGTAGATGGGCCTCTGCACTTGATCCTGCTCCTGGACCAACACAGAACTAATAGCCCACTTAGTCACAGCGAAGTACAAATGAAGTACAAACGAAGGCGGTGCCGCCAAGTACTCCTTTAACTTGAGGAATGCTGCTTCGCACTCATCTGTCCATGCAAAACGGCTATTCCTCTTGAGGCACTGAAAGTAGGGGTGACCCTTCTCACCTCCAGCAGACACGAACCTTGACAAAGCTGCCATCCGCCCAGTAAGCTGCTGAACTTCTTTCACTGAGGTTGGGCTCCTCATGGCAATGATGGTTGCGCACTTATCAGGGTTCGCCTCTATTCACCTCTCAGTGAGCATGAATCCCAAGAACTTTCCCGCCTCGACGCCAAAAACGCATTTCTCCGGGTTTAACTTGAGGCGGTACTTGGCTATTGTGGCGAACAGCTCCTCCAGGTCAGCTGGGTGTCGCCCTCTTTCCTGAGAGGTCACCACCATGTCATCAACATAGGCGTGCACGTTCCTTCCCAGCATGGGTGCAAGGACCTTGTCCATTAGTCTCTGGTAGGTGGCGCTCGCGTTCTTCAGCCCAAATGGCATCACCTTATAACAGTAACTGCACGTTTCCGTCATGAACGCCGTTTTGCTCTCATCCCTTGGATGCATTTTTATCTGATTGTACCCAAAAAACGCGTCTAAGAAGCTCAACATCTTGAACCTTGAGGCACTATCCACCAATGCGTCAATGCTAGGTAAGGGGTACGAATCTTTAGGGCACGCCTTGTTTAGGTCCGTGAAGTCCACGCACATTCCCCACTTCCCATTCGCCTTCCTCACCAAGACGACGTTGGCCAGCCACTCAGGGTATTGTATCTCCCTGATGTGTCCAGCGCTTAGCAGTTTCTGTGTTTCTTCCCTCATGACGAGGCACCTCTCTTCGTTGAACTTCCTCCTCCTCTGTCGTACAGGGCAAACCTTGGCATCCATGGTGAGGTGGTGGCATAAAAAATCTGGGTCGATGCCTGGCATGTCTGAGGCGGCCCATGCAAATGCATCTAAATGGCGCCAGATCACCGCTGCCACTTCGTCTTGTTCTTCCTGACTCAGCAAGCGTCCCAACTTGAACACCTTACCACCTATTTGCCTTTCTACCACATTGTCTACTGGTTGGGGTCGCCTATCTCGCACGCTCTCTGCACGAGACTCGTTTCTGCGATCTTCTCCTATAGGCATCGCCCCATCGGGTGCTTCAGGCTTCGCCTCCACAGATGTCGTCTCTTCTAAGGACTCCACTTCCATCGGCGTAGCTGAGACGGGCGATCGTTCAAGCACCATGAACACGCCTCTCTTTGTCTTCAAGCTATTTTCATAACATTTCCGGGCCTCCTCTTGATCAGATTTGATCACAATTACCTTGCCACTAAGATTTGGCAGCTTCATCTTCATGTGGCGCGTGGAGGCCACTGCTCTTAGCCTATTCAGCGCTGGTCTTCCCAACAAGATGTTGTAAGTTGAATTAGCATTCACGACTAGATACCGGATGCTCTCGGTACGCAACACCGTTCCATCAGTAAACGTCGTCCTCAGCTCCAGGTAGCCACGCACCTCAACTTGGTCCCTTGTGAACCCATACAAGCATCTAGTGTAGGGCCTCAGCAAGTCAGGGGACAACTGCAACTTATTGAACGTCGACCAAAACATGACATCTGCAGAACTGCCCTGGTCGACGAGTACCCTATGCACCTTTCTACCAGCTGTGACAACCGAAATGACCACGGGGTCATTGTTATGTGGGACAACATCTCGTAGGTCAGCCCTTGTGAACACAAGGTCTGATTCCCATTGATCATCCGATCCCTCCTCAGCAACTGAGTTCACTGCCCTCACATACCTCTTGCGCTAAGAGGCAGTGGGTCCTCCTCCAGAAAAGTCACCAGAGATGGTGTGCACTTCTCCATGGATTGGCATTTCATGCGCCTGATCCTCCTCTGGCACCGCTAGGGCTGTGGTCGTAGCAGGCCTAGCAAGATAATCCTTGAGAAAGCCATTCTTCACGAGCTCATCCAGCTAATGGCCCAGCGCCAAGCAGTTGTTGATATGGTGCCCAAACGCCTCGTGGAACTCACCACGCCTCGTTGATATGGTGCCCCCCTTGCCTGAGGCCTTTTCGCCTCGTATGGGTGCTTCCTATCTTCGTTATTCCTCCCTGTCGCGGCCTCATGGACCCTGGCGGGTTGTGCACGCGACTGCGCTCTTGGGCGTGCGGGTGCTACACTTGTGCGCTTCTCGCACACCTCACCCTCAGAGGCGATGTGTTCCACCGCGCGACGCCTTATCTCAGCAAAGGTCTTGGGGCGGCTTCGTATGATTGATTCACAGAAGGGTCCCGGGCACATTCCTTTCCTGAACGTGTAGACGATCATAGGCTCCTCTGTGGTGCCAACCTTCACCACCTGCGCTCCAAAGCGATTGATCTATTCCTTGAGGGTCTCACCCTGATATTGCCTTACATCGAACAAGTCGTACGAGATCGGCGGTGGAGCCCTGTTTGCTAGATACTGCTCCCTGAACAACTGCGAGAGTTGTGCGAAGGAGGTGATATGGCCATTCGGAAGACTAATGAACCAATTCATGGCCATCCCAGTCAAAGTGCTTGTACCATCCCGTATCCGGGCGTTGACAAAGTCAAGGTCAAAGTCAACGTCGAGGTCAAAGTCAACATAAGGCGCCGCCTAGGTGAGGTGACGGCAAGGCAAGGCGTCGCTAATGGGCAAGGCATCGCCAAGAGGAAGCGTCGCCAAGATAAGACGTCGCCTAGAGCGGGCATCACCAAGGTAGGGCGTCGCCAAGGTGAAATGTCACAAGAGCGAGGCATCCACAGTGTTGCTCCCCGATACCCATGGGTAGGAAAGACCATGGAGGGAGTGACACTATGGGAAGGCCTCAAACCCCGACAACCCGGGGAAGCAATAAGGGAAGAGAAAGGTGGCTTCAAGGCCATAGTACTAGCGCCAGTGGAGAGCAATCTGACTCGTGAAGTGCCCATGACACCCCAGAGAGGCCCTTGGGATAGATACGACTCATGAGAGGGTCACGCCCAGGGGTAGCCAGGTGCAGGGCGCGGGAGGAAGATAGACACGCTCTCAAAGTGCATGACTAGAGGTTTGGGGGCATGAGTTGGCACCCAAAAAGTCACCCCTTGCGCAGATGCACTCCCAGGTAGGAGGACTCACGTGAGGAACACCCCCAAGTGGGGTCATGGTGCTGTGAGGCCCTCCACGTGTAATAGCAGCCAAGTCAGAATAGAAACATCAGTTTGTCAGGTACAAAGTAATTAAAGCTATTTAATAGAGTTTACGTTTCGAGCGTTTAAGGTACTATAAATGCTCCAAGCGGTTTAAACGTCTTAAAGGCGCTGAACGTTTCATAATTAAAGGCGCTTTAAGACGCTTTAAAT
>Ga0123342_1010756_pt1 | contig 10322 bp, 4 predicted proteins | sample Turbeawhitnodule_FD_89960 | JGI IMG/M metagenome (GOLD analysis project Ga0123342, IMG submission 89960) | Root nodule microbial communities of legume samples collected from Mexico - Turtle bean Mexico white nodule | ecosystem: Host-associated > Plants > Roots > Nodule | place: Mexico: Nepantla... | reverse complement strand
TGTTCTTGAGGTGTTCAAGATCAACATTTTTGGTGTGGTTTGCCAAAGGTAGTGTGTTTCTTGAGGGGTTCAAGGTCACTACTTTGGTGTGTGGTGTTTGTAATCTGGTTTTGATTGCATAGTAGAATACCTAGTAGTTTCTAGGGACTCAATGTATCTCTTGTTGTAAGAGTGAACCAGTATAAATTTGTTTGTGTGATTCTCTCTTTCCCTGATCTCATATATCTATTTTAAGTTGTTTTTATTAACTGCTGATAAAAACAACCGGTTGATTTTCTGGAAATCAACTAAAACGGCTTTGTGCATTCCTTTCCTTAGCTTCTTTTCTCTGTGATTCTTCATTGGCTTTCATTATACCTTCAAAGTTTTCAAAAATATTTTATAAAAAATTCACCCCCCTTCTTGTTTAAGGCCATATATTCTAACAAAACAAACTTTTTATGCTCCAATCAGATGGTCAAAGCGTTTATTTCAAGAACCAAAAACAAATTGAATAATTTAAAACAGATTGACACAACTTAACAGAATTTTGTTAAGGTTTTTAGAAAATCAATCGATTGAAATCACGAATCAACCGATTGAATTGGTTTGACACTAAAGTCAAACAAAGTCAAGCATTCCAAATCCTTTTCGAAAACCACTAAGTGTAAAACAACCGGTTGAATCGACATTTCAACAAGTTGAATTTTCACACTCTTTAGAAAACACATCTTTTTCAAAAGGATTAAGATTCATTTAACCTTGGATCATCATAAAGAGTGAATGAACAAATTCAAATACTTCTAGACACACACACAACCAACAACACGGTCTTCAAGCATTCCTCTTGGATTTGGAGACATCAAAGCACCTTGTTCAACAATCTCCCCCTATTTGATGAAGACAAATCCTTGGTTTGCTTCTGTTGTGGTGTTTGAATTTGATAGATCGTGAAAAACAAAAATTGTGCATATACAAAGCATACATAGTAGCAGGATAACCCAGGTTTAAAAGGTACACAAGAACCAATTTTCTGCATAAGCCTTTAAGTAGAAAATCCAGAAAAACCAATGCCAAAATTAGTGGTGTGTGTAGTAGAACTATAGTGTGTAGCAGCAGAATTTAAACCATTCAAGGTACCATAGAGTAGCAGAAATTACAACACGTAAACCACAAATTCTCCCCCTATTTGTCTTCACAGATAGACTAAGAGAATAGATAAAACATAATCACAAAACACACTCCAAGAGCAAGTTTCTACATAACCAGAAAAACATAAAACCAGAAAAATTTAAAGGTGCAAGTGCAGAGTAGCAACAACAAAATTAAAATTATCAATACAACCAAGATAAGATAAAAGTATAGCAATACAAAAAGATTCTTTTTCCCAAAAAAATCACCTTTTTCCCACATCTCCTTGGCCGATGAACATTGTGATATCCTGAAAAATTCATCCGAATTCAAAGCAGATGTTATGATATTCTTGGCAATACAATCAAATTTGGCCTTTTTATTTTCTGCATCAATCCATTGGGACCAAGGTTTTTCAATAGAAGATTCATCCTTTTCAAATTTAGGAATAAAAGGGCCATTTTCAATTGTATCCCAAATTCTTTTATCAAGAGATTCAACAAAGATTTTCATTCTAACTTTCCAAAATTGATTATTCAAACCAAAGAACAAGGGTGGTCTGTTAATTGAGGCACCCTCCCCAAAAGGTATTTTTTCAACCATTGAAAAAGGATTTTAGAATCAAACTTGAGTATTTTTCAAGTACCAAGCTCTGATACCAATTGTTAGAATATATAGCCTTAAACGAGAGGGGGGGTGAATTGTTTAAGAGGGGTTTTTGAAAAAAAAATCAGCTAGAACAAAATCCTTTGAATGAAACTAAATCAGAAATTCAGTTAGCCAAGAAATTAAGCACAAAACAGCAAAGCACCAGAAAAAAAATCGGTTGTTTCTGCGAAACAATCGGTTGTTTATACCAGTAAAGTAATAACAACTGAATTTAAAGGAGTTTAAGGGAAGAAAGAGATACACAAACAGTTTATACTGGTTCACTCTTAAACCAAGAGCTACATCCAATCCCTAGAAGCCACTGGGCAATCCACTAACCAATCAAAACAAATTACACACAAACCACCAAAGTAGTGACCTTGAACCCTTCAAGAAACACACTCACTTCGGCACAACACACACCAAGAATTTTGATCTTGACCACCTCAAGAGCACACAATACTCCTTGGCAACAACACCAGAATTTACAGAATATTCAGAACGAATTACACTTGTTTACAAAACTATCTGAAATCAATACAGATGTAGTCCTATTCCACTCTCTCTTGAGAAAACCCAAAGCTTGATGTGAATGTTCAAAACTTGAAAGCAATCTTTCACAACTGAAAAACTCAAATATGTTTTTCTTGTTTTGTTATAAAACATAAACAAACTATTTATATCTTTCAAAGATTGGTCAAAGCATTTAATAGAGGAACGTATTCAGTTGGAAATCATTTAAAGCACACTCAACTAACAAAACAAAATTTTGTTAGGATTTTCAAAGAAATAATCGATTGAAACCACGAAACAATCGATTGTTTTGGTTTGACAGCAAGACAACCAACCAAAACAGTTTTCAACCTTTTCAAAAACACCTAAGAGTAAAACAATCGGTTGTTTTGACAACACAGCAGGTTGTTTTTCACTTAGTTTGAAAAACACTTTAAACTCAAAAAGGTTTTAAAACACATTAGCTTTAGATTCAACAAAGAGTGGATTACACATATAAACTACCCAGATCCTATCCTAAACATAGCATCAACTCCAGCCTTGCATCAAACACTTGGATTTGGATTCTTCAAAGCCTTTGATCACTCTTGATCAACACTTTTAATGTGAGAAAAATGATGTTATTTGTTCATACCTTAGCAAAGAGAACCCCATTAGATTCACCCAAAAGAATACTTTGAGATGTTCATATGGTCACAAGAGACACATACATAAGTTGAGAAGTAGAAACACACATAATCTCTTTATTCTTGAAGTTTTTCTTTTGAGGAACGATTGTGCATGTTCCTAGAATGTCTTTTGGCTTTCAAAGAACCTTACAAGAGATATACAATTGAAAAGAGTAAGCACAAAGAATATCTTTATTCTTGATGTTTTCCCTTTAACAAACATTCTTCAAACCCAAAAGTGATTCTTGGCTGCCAAGGATACCTACAAGAAAAGGTTAAAAAGCAAGATTTGGTCCCCTTTTAAATTTGGGTCAAATGTTAGTAGGAACCTTAGGAAACTTAGAAACCTTAGGAACCCATTTCAAAATACCTTTGGGAACATAAAACCTTCTTACTATGCAGAATCTAACAGTATGACCCCTTTTCATACAGTAAAAGCAAATTTCAATTGGTTGTTTCGACAAAACAACAGGTTGTTTTTTAAAGAAACTGGAAAAAAGGTTTTAAAATAGATATGCTCTTGTTGTTTGGGTTAAATCCCAATCCAGCTTTTCCAAAAACACACTTTTGATATGCAACTGTTTCAAGATTTGATTGGCCATTGGAAAACTCCACCATTTTTAAAAGATAATGAACTTTCTTTTGAAGAGATTCACAGTTATCACAAAAGTTAGAATCAACACACTTGCGAGAAGAGTTTTGATAAATCATTTCCAGAGTTTCAAAATAAGTTTTTGAATGACTCAACTCTTCTTCCAAGGTCTTGACTCTATTTTCCAACCAGTTGTTTAATCCTTTCAACCGGTTATTCAAAAGGGCCAACCTATTAGCTTCCTCATGAGTTTCTTTAAAGGCATCAAGAAGTTGACTATAATTCTCAAAATTAATAGAAGTGCCTGAACTTAGACTGCTTGATTCAGATTCATCCTTTGCCATAAAACACATATTGGCTTCTTCATCTTCCTTTGATGATAAGCTTGAGGATGAATCATGATTGTGTGATCTTTTTGATTTTCCTTTCTTCTTATACTTCTTGTAACCTCTTTTCTCTTTGCTCACATTGCTTGGACATTCAGCCTTGATGTGTCCCTGTTTGCCACATCCAAAACAAATGTAGTTTATAGAAATAAATTAATTAACATTCTTGTTATTGTACCTGTTTGATGGTTGGTTTTGTCCTTGTTGTTCTTCACATCAATTGTGCCTTCATTGCTAAACCTCAAGGATGTCCCACATCTCCTTTGCAGATGCACATTTTGAGACCCTATAAAATTCATCAGAATTCAAAGCAAAAGTGATGATGTTCTTGGCAATGCGATCATATTGAGCTCTTTTACTTTTACTCTCAATCCATTGAGACCAAGGTTTTTCAAACTTAGGTACAAAAAAGGGTCATTTACAATAGCATCCTAGATTCCTCTATCAATTTATTCAACAAAGATTTTCATTCTAATCTTCCAGATTGATAATTCAGTCCACAAAATAGAGGTGACCTGTTTATAGAAGCACCCTCCCCAAATGGTAGTTTTTCAGCCATTTTAGAAAAGGTTTTAGGATTGAAACTTGAGTAACTTTCAAGAACTCAGCTCGTAATGCCAAATGTTAGAATTAGAGGCCTTAAACAACAGAGAGGGTGAATTGTTTTTGAAATTTTTTCGAAACTATTGAAGGAAGAGTGAAAGACAATGAAGAATCAATGAATTAAAAAATTGTTCAGCCAAAAAGAAAACTGAATCCAAAAGCTCTTTGAAATCTTGAAAACTCTTTTTCATTAAGCTCTCTTTCTTAGTTACTGACCAGGAGCGTAAAACAAACTTTTTATACTCCAATCAGATGGTCAAAGCTTTTATTTCAATAACCAAAAGTAGTTTGAATCATTTAAAACAGATTGGCACAGCTTAACAAAATTCTTTTAAGGTTTTCAGAAAATCAATCGATTGAAATCACGAATTAACCGTTTGAATTGGTTTGACAGCAAAGTCAAACAAAGTCAAGCTTTTCAAATCCTTTTCAAAAACCACTCTTTAGAAAACACATCTTTTTTCAAAAAGGATTAAGATTCATTTAACCTTGGATCATCATAAAGAGTGGATTAACAAATTCAAATACTTCTAGACACACACACACATCCAACAGCAAGGTCTTCAAGCATTCCTCTTGGATTTGGAGACCTCAAAGCACCTTGTTCAACACCTTATACTTGGATCCTCCCACCGACATAAACTAAATGTTGGTAAGGGCAGCCAGGTACATCAACATTGAAGAAAATTTTGATACTCAATGAAAGGCGATGAAAGCCTCAACTTCTTTGTCCCTCTCACCCTTCAAGAGAAGATGATCAAGAAAGTTTGAGAACTGCACTCCCCTCAACGCAACAGGAGAGGTAGTTCTCCGAAAGGCCTGTAATTTAAATCTCGTTTGATTACCCTCTCTAACTTCCAACAATCCCTCAAGTGACCCGGCGAAACATTATATCCATCACCAAAATCAGGGAGATAACGTTGAAAAGTGCTTTAAACTAAAAGACTTTTTGGAAGAGCTAGTCGGGTTGGGAGCACTAATCCATTTCATACATCAAGTCCATCACAATCACAACAGAAAATCATTCAGGGGTCGTGGACGAGGACAGGGAGGTGGACCCGATGGACGAGGATGAGGTACATACCGAGTTGAGGTACCTGAGCAAAGTAGAGTAAGGACCACTTAGCCCGAGGTCGTAGTACCCGACCACGACCAAGAGAATCCAAGTAAACCTGAGGTGAGTATAGGGCGAGGAGATATCAACACCATAGTCAGGGTGGTTTGTAGACGTAGTTCATACAAGTTCAGCTAGGAAAATACATCTTAGGAGCATCAACTTTGTCAGCCTTGTACCACCCGGTCCCTGTCAGACATCCTCTTCACCAATGAGGACTTCTCCATACAGAGAACGACCCCGTGGTAATAACTGTCACCATAGAAAACTGAAGGGTCAAAAAGATCGTAATTGATTAGGGAAGCTCGACAGGTGTCTTGTACTGGTCAGTATTCAAAAGGTTGGACATACCCAAGTCGCATATACAATCCTTCCTCGACCCACTACTCGGGTTTGCTGGGGAAAGAGTCTGCACAAGAGGGTATATTGACTTCTTTACCACCTTCGACACCAGGGAGGAACACCGATATTTAACAATTTGGTATATCGACGAATAAAAGGGATGTTCAAAGGATATCAAGATTCACTTGCATAGGGATATTGAGATCTTTGGAACACATTTTCGATAAGAACATTTGACACCTACCGTAGGACTCTAGTAAAACACTACCCCAGGACCATTGTAACATCGAACGTCTCACAAAATGAGCTCCTCACAAAACAACATGAGTGCCAAACTCAAGGCCATCCTCTGAAGGAATGAGGAAAACATGAAAAAAAAAAAAAAACAATAGAGACCGCCCTCGATTAAATATAGCACAAGATGGAGAAACACGTGGCGTCCAACACCAGAGGGAAGTCGATCAACACTGGGTAGAGATACAGGCATTACATGATCAATTCGCCCTAAGGGATGATGACTACACTTAGGGAGCTAGAAATTTCACCGAGTATATGGCAGAATCCCAACCACTCTCACCCGAGTTCTCTGTGCGACAAGAGCGGACTCTCGTCATACCTACACGCTTAGATCATCATGGATGGAAGATCGACATACTCCCACGTCGAGGTCCTCGTGCAGAGAAAGTGAACTACGAGCAATAATCCTTCAAAGTGGTGCCCAATTCTCTGTTAATAAAATAATAAGGACCAACTTGAAAGGTTTTCATCATTTCACTTCCGAGATCATGAGAACCTAACTACCAACTATATGTATTAATGTTTCTTTATGATATTTATAAACAAACTTTATTAACTAGGAAATGTTGTCAACTTCTTGAAAAATATACTAGAAATATGAAAAAGGGTGAGGAACGTACGTGACTTAATTCCTCATATATCACTATTTACATTTTTATTTTCCCATCTAGCACCCTTTTGTTTTTATTTTCCTATCTAACTCTATTTTGTTTTTATTTCCTTATTTAGTATCGTTTCAAAAGTAAAAAAAATTAAAAAATTAAAAAAAAATGATAATTTAAATTTTGAATGCATTAAGAAAATAAATGTATTGGTTGTAAAAAAATATTTTTAATGTTTAAATAGTTAGAAATATAATTACTAAATAAAGAAATGAGTTTTTACAAACTAAAAAAATAAAAAAGTAATAAATTAAAAATGTTTAGTTTAATTATTATTTTTTTGTAAGAATGAAGAAAATAAAAAAATTAAACCCTGCAACAACATAAAAGTTGAAAATTAGTATTTATGTTTATTATTATTAATGATGTAATCATGTTAATTTCAAGTAAAAAATACACGACATATTTATAAAAAAACCAAAGTCAAATAGTATTAATTAGTAGTGGACACATATAATATTGAAGTGTCTACCCTAAATGCAAAATCCTAAAAAAAATTAATGCAAAAGCTACACTTAATGCTTAAACATAAGAAGAAAAAATACAAAAATAAATAAATATAGAAAATAAAAACAACAACAATAAAAATAAAAATAAAAAACAAAAATAAATAAAGAATGTCAGAAAAAATAATAACTAAAAATATAAAAGATATAAAATAAAGACAAAACAAAATAAGATAAAGATAAAAGATATAAAACAAATAAAAACAAAATAAAGATAAGAGATATAAGGTGATACTATATAAGTATATGTTCATCATAAAAACAAAAATAAATGAGAGATGATCATTCATTTAATTCATTTAATATTTTTTTCAATGATACATTAAATAATTTGTACGAAATAAAACATAATTAATGATGAGAAGTGTAGAATCGAGTAATGTTGGAACACGTTCTTTTATAATTATGTCCTGTTTAACTCACTTTGTCGTGAAAACAACGAAAATTTGTCTTGAGAAAGGTTAGAAAGGGCGAGATGATTAAGGATGTCACTATATTGGCGTAGTTATTTTCTAATATTCTGAATATTAAATAAATATTTTTTTATTAAAAATAAAAACAGATATATTATTAAATAATAGTCATATATCATTAAAATTTTATCACAATTATTTAATACCTATTATTTTTCTTACAAATAATTATTAAAAATATATTATATTAATTTAATCGACCTTAACTCAAAAAAATGATAAAACTAATATTAATATAATCGATACTAACTTAAATTTAAATATAGATATTAAAAATAAATAAAATTAATATTTAACTAAATAAATGTTAATTTTATTTATTTTTAATGGTTATTCTAGATACATAGGTTAAGTAAATATTAATAACTGCTGTTGCAGGTTCTACTCCCAGTGCAACAGAAGGTCTTGGGAGCTCTTGGAATGGTGCAGTCCCTTCCCAAGATGGAGTGGTATAATCTGTTGGGGTAGGGGATGATGTTTGCTGATTGGAAGCAGGTTTACGTATTTGTGATGCAATTCCCAAGCTGTGGTATCTGGTTTTATACAGGTTTTATGCTGCTGAAGGAACCGATGGAGCTGTCTGGAAGCAAATCTAAGCAAAGGGCAAAAGAAGAATGGTAATGAAGCTGAAGTAGATCTTCATTGGGTGAAATGGACAATAAAAGCTCAAGACCATTGGCACGTAATGCAGTAGCCAATTTTGTCAACAGGGTGCTCGTTTTTTCTGCAGGTTTGGGGGGTAGGTACTGATGGCACTGGTGTGTGTTGAGAGTTCTACCCTTTGAATGGAGCTTGGTGTGATAGGGACAACTTAACATTTTTGTTCGTAGGTATCCTAAGTTGTTGGTTCAGTGGTCAAGGAATGAAGGATCAAGTGGGTGTTTTGGACCCATGAAGTGGAAAGTACTGGGGCATGACAGAGATGTAGGCACTGGTGGGGCAGTTTTTAGAAGCCACTAATGGTACAGTGCTAGTTAATGTAGGAGGTGAAAAGATGGAGGTTTTTTTTTATTAAGGGTTTTACTTTTTTAATTTAATTAAATATTTGCTAATAAAAAAAAGTAAAAATTAATAAAAATATTTTTACTTGTTAAAAATAATTAGTGTCATTTCTCATTTTAGAGTTAATTAAGTCCGAAACAATTTATTAGAAGAATGTTAATTAAATATTTTTATTTATTAAAAAGTTAGTTTCACAATTGACATCAAAATATATATTTTACATAATGTAAAATTAAATTAAAAATAATTTTTTTATTTTTCAACTTTTAAAAAAATTAATCCAACACTATTATTTAGAAGCTAATCTGATATATTTTTGGTATTTAATGAAAGAAAAGAATAAATAGGATTTTACTCTTTTTAACTAAAAAAGTACTATTTAGGGTAAATAGTGAGTTGAGTATAATAATATTGACATATTTCATTTTATATAATAAAAATAATTAGTACACACAAATTTTAATTTTTTTTAAACTCAATGAAATCATAATATTTGTGTATATATTTATTATTTTTTATACATAAAAACTAATTTTGAAAAACGTATAACTTGAATTTGAAAAGAATCGTTTTATTTCAAGAATATTTCCTTTATTTTTCCTTTCATTTACAAAATTTTAACTTTGAAACTTTCTTCCTTGCCTCAATTGCAAAGTCAATTAAGACGGCCAAGAAATTAAGCATCGTTCACGTATGCCAACTATTTATATCCTCTTGCGGAAAAAATCATATTTGTAATGCTTATGTTTGCTCTTTTATTCATACCAAGGTTTAGAGCATAACACACGCAATGGCCAGTTACGTGCTCAAAATATTGTTCCTAGAGTTTGTGTGCCTTACTCATACCAAAGTTTACATTCTTGGATAAAACTCCCCATCACAGAGTTCATATGTGAAATGCAGAGAGAGGGAGAGACAAGCACTCCTCAATTTCAAGCAAAGTGTCCGAGATTACTATGGCATATTGTCCACGTGGAGGGACGATGAAAATTACAGAGATTGTTGCAGATGGGAAGGTATTGAGTGCAACAATGTAACAGGTCATGTACAAGTACTTGATCTTCGTGGTTCAATTATGCAATATTTGATTGGTCCATTCAATCTCACTTTATTGGTTGAGTTGCAAAAATTGGAATATTTGGATCTTAGTTCTCATCCTGATATTAGTGACAGTCAAATCCCATAGCAAATGGGCTCCTTCAAAAACTTAAGATATCTTAATTTATCATATTCATATTTGTAGGGATATCGTGTGCGGAAGCGTGATAATTTCAACCAAAGATTATGAGAAATTAAAGTAACAAGTAAAGAGAGAATGATACCAGAATTTCTAGGTGGAAAACCCCTTTAAATAGAGGTAAAAAACCACCGGCGAGAGAGCCAAAACTTTCACTATAATGATATTG
>Ga0123342_1010753_pt1 | contig 10325 bp, 9 predicted proteins | sample Turbeawhitnodule_FD_89960 | JGI IMG/M metagenome (GOLD analysis project Ga0123342, IMG submission 89960) | Root nodule microbial communities of legume samples collected from Mexico - Turtle bean Mexico white nodule | ecosystem: Host-associated > Plants > Roots > Nodule | place: Mexico: Nepantla... | reverse complement strand
GCCAAAGGAAGTGTGTTTCTTGAGGGGATCAAGGTCACTTCTTTGGTGGTGTGTGTAAGTAATCTAGGTTTGGTTACTTAGTGGATTCCCCAGTGGTTTCTGGGAAACTGGATGTAGCTCTTGATGTAAGAGTGAACCAGTATAAACTGTGCGTGCAATCTCTCTTTCCCTTAAACTCTTTAATTTCAGTTTGTATATTTGTCAACTTGTATAAACAACCGATTGTTTCTACGAAACAACCGATTGTTTTTCTGGTGCTGTATTAAATTGCTTTGTGTTTTTGGCTAACTGGATTCTGAATCAAGTTTTCTCAAAGAAATTTCCTTCTAGACTAAAAAGTTTGCGAAAACTCTCTTTAAACCATTCACCCCCCCTCTAGTTTAAAGCCATACATTCTTACAAAATGTTCATATGTAAATTCCCTCACTTTGGTCTTTACGGGTTGCATGTACATCATCAACTACATCGTCATCTTCATTCATTATCATTGGTGTCAATGAACGAGGGTCACCATTTTCAATATTAGACAAGTCATCATCAATGGCCTCCCTTTTTTTTCCCGTGTAAAACGACATACCAATGTTCTAACGTAGGATCTTTGACGTAGAAAACCTGAGATGCTTGTTGAACCATTATATATGACTTATCTCGATAATCTATCTTTCGAAAGTCCACTAATGTGAATACTGATTCATCAATTTTTACCCCACTTATTGTCAACCCATTTACACTTGAAAACTAGAACAAAAAACTTAGGATAGTCAACCTCCCATATCTCTTCTATAAATGGCTTTATGAGCATATATGTAAGGTATAACCTCATCAGTGTTATTCAATATATTCAAATGTGCTTGCAAGACTTCTGACCGAGATTTACTTACCACATGTACACCACGTAAACATTTACTTATAGAACGCCTGTGGTGCCATGAATTGGTTGGAAGACCTATTGGATTTGCTTTTGACATGTACTCTAAACAGAATTCAATACTTTCTTCAGCTATGTACCTTTCACTTATTAAAGCTTCTGGACGATAATGATTTTTGACATACTCTTTCAAAAATTTCATATATCGTTCAACAAGATACATTCATCTTAAGTACGGCAAGTGCACCGCGTTGTCAGAAGTAACAATTTATCCCTAAGGACAAATATTGAACCCACATCGAACAGTTGAATAATCAAGTAAAAGATTCACTATAAAGCAAAATAATAAGATTTTGATGAGATTTGTTATGATGACAATGATTAATAAGAAAACAAGTCAAATAGTTTGTTACTTCAATTGGAAAAATAGGGATTGAGGTTCATCTTTATCACTTTTTTTTTTATTTTGATTAGCATGACAATATTGTGTCCTTTGATTGATATTGATGCCCATATAAATATCATTTATATTGATTCCTCGCAAATAAAATTATTAAGATGCTTCCTAAATATCGATTCCTCGCATATTTATAAAAACAACTTATCATTAAGAATTGATGTTGATAGCAATTAACATTTCAAATCTATTTATAGAATTCAAATATGTTAAGCATTATCGTTTGGGGTCAGAACCTTAGAAGTACTTTTCAGTCAAATCTAAGTTTTGAGATCATGGAAAACAAAGCATTACAAAAAAAAACAATAATACCAATCATCAATCAAGAACAAAATATTATGTTTAGCTATCACTTCAATACATAAGAGTTTGAACTGATTACTCCTAATCCCAAAGGATAGAATTAGCCACACATGATGGTTGTTACAAGCAGGGAGAGCAAGAAAAGAAGATTCCGGATGTTTCTCCTTGACATCTACCTCTTTTAGGGTTTTCTAACACCTTCTATTCTCCCAATTTGATTACAATTCACTCAATGATGTTTTCCTTTCAATCATTGATTCACTTATGTCTAGGGTTGTGCCTCAAGCCTCCTATTTAACCTAATTTGCTTGGGCTTAAGTGACTTCTCGCTTGGGCGCTTATGGGCTCGCTTAGGTGAGTTTTACGTAAAGAGGCCCAACGTTACCAAAGCAATTTCGCTCAAGCGAGAATGAGCTCGCTTGAGCGAGATCCACTGGTGACGTCTTGCCTTTTTGCGAGTTTGGGGGAGCTTTGGTGATGTTGGTGCATTCTAACTTTCCCTTTTTAGCTTTGTATATTCTCCTTTTGTCCAGTTATCTCAATTCTTCCTTAGAATCCTGAAATTAACACAATTTTGGGAATAAATCAGTCTTATTTAAATTAAAATCACAAAATATGTAAAAAGGTATTATTTCATAAATTAGAGATTATTTTATACTTATTTTATCAATTAATACCCATAAGTGTCTATATTTTAATATGAAATATTACTGAAATTTGAAACTTATCAGTACACAGATCCAAACAATCTAACATATCTTACTAGATGCACAACTAAAGGAACAATGATGTCAAAAAAGGATGGAGGAAAAAACATCTCCAATTCACACAAGATAACAACAATTTCATCCTCATGTTCATGTAACTTTATTGGATCATTGAATTTACAACAAATGGAAGAGAAGAATGAGCACATACGGGTTATGATATGTCTAACATTTTTTGCTAAGATCCCGTGAATAGCTACCGACAACAACTCTTGCATCAATATGTGACAATCATGAGACTTCAACCCAATTAGCTTGAAATCTTGCATTGATACTACGCTCTTCACATTTGAGGAATGCACTTGTGGTGCTTTCACACCCTTTAGACATGCTTTATGACCTTTAACACTAGGCCCTGATAAGTTATCATATGTCAGAAAGTCATGGATGGTGCAAAATAACATGAAATACATCTTGAAAGTTTCATTAGCAAATCAGTAAAATACTTTAACACCCTGATCCTACATTAAATTAAATCTTCAATTAGGGGACTTAGATTAACATCTATGTCATTTCCTAGTTGTCTTGGACTGGATATTATCATAGACAACATCATGTATTTTCGCTTCATGCACAATCAAGGAGATAAGTTGTAAATAATTAGTAAAACAGGCCTTGAACTATGATTTGTACTTATATTACCAAACGAATTCATTCTGTCTATAGCTAAACCAAGTCGTATATTTCTTGACTCTTTACCAAACTTTGGAAAATCGTCATCAAATTTCTTCCATTGAATAGAATTAGCTAGATGACGGTACATGCCATCACATTTTCTCTCATTTGCGTGTCATCTAAGATTTTTAGCATTATTTGGGTTTGCAAACAAACGCTTCATCCTTGGAATGATGGGAAAATACCACACAACCTTCATTGGGGCCCATGCTTTTCCATTTCTTCAATAGTATCATCATCTTTTTGTTTCAACTTATAATGTGATAATCCACTCCTCGGACAAATTTTTAACAATTCAAAATCCTTCCTGTATATAATACAATCATTAGGACATGCATGTATCTTTTTATACTCCATACCCATCAGACAAATAATCTTTTTGGCCTTATAATTACGATTAGATAGAGTATTTCCCTCTTGAAGCATCTCCTTCTAGAGGTTTAAAATAAGGATTGAGGTTCATCTTTATCACTTTTTTGTATTTTGATTAGCATGACAATATTGTGTCCTTTGATTGATATTGATGCCTATATAAAAATCATTTATATCAATTCCTCGCATATAAAATTATTAAGATGCTTCCTAAATATCGATTCCTCGCATATTTATAAAAAAAACTTATCATTAATAATTGATGTTGATAGCAATTAACATTTCAAATCTATTCCTAGCATTCAAATATGTTAAGCATTATCGTTTGGGGTCAGAACCTTAGAAGTACTTTTCAAACAAATCTAAGTTTTGAGATCATGGAAAACAAAGCATTACAAACAAAACAATAATACCAATCATCAATCAAGAACAAAATATTATGTTTAGATATCACTTCAATACATAAGAGTTTGAACTGATTACTCCTAATCCCAAAGGATAGAATTAGCATGTATCTTTTTATACTCCATACCCATCAGACAAAGAATCTTTTTGACCTTATAATTATGATTAGATAGAGAATTACTCCTAATCAACAAAAGTTTAAACGAGGTTTTAATCCTAATAGGGTACAATTATGGATATCAGAGATCGAAAAATAATTCATGAAAATGACATGTGTTGATGCAAATAAGTCATATTTGTTGTCTTTATGATCATTGGAGAAGGTGAAAATTGGTGGAGATTTACCAAGCAACAATAGAAAGATGAAGGAAGAAAAATTACCTACGAAGTCTTTAAACAAAAATTTCTTAACAAATATTTTCTAAAGGATCTTCAAAGGAAGTAGGAAGTTGAATTCCTTGATCTTCATCAATGGACCATGTATGTAGGAGAACATACAACAAAATTTTATGAGTGTCGAAATATTGGCCTTAATTTCATGAGAAAGTTAATGAACTTTTCAGTTGTTCAAAGTTTGAAAGCGGACTAAGAGTTGACATAAATAGACAGTTGGTTATTTGGATATTGTCTCATTCCTTACTCCTCTAAATCGTTCTAGGTTTTATGAAGAGAATACTAAGGCAAGGCAAGCTTAGTGGAGGCAAGAAAGGCCACAGAGACACAAGAAAAATGAGTTTAATAAAAAGAAACCTTACCAATTCATGTTCCATGCTTAGTGGAATTCTTCGGGACAAAAGCATTCCTCCCATGCCAATACTTTGACTGTAACAAACCCTATCATATGCTTCCATTGTGGAGGACCTCATCTAAAAAAAAATTTGTCCCACAAAAATTGTGACTTGCTTCAATTGTCGAAAATCGAGTCATTATCGGAAAAAATGCAGAAAGCTAAAGAAGGAGCAAAGTAATAGAGGAAGTAGAAGTAAAGGAAAAAATCAGATTGAAACACCAGACAACTGGAAGAGTATTCACTATTTATTAATAGTAGTGAAGCTGTTCAATTTGAATATCTAATCCAAGGTAAATTCATCATAAATGGTCACTTCATTAATGTATTATATTTTTCAGGTGTACTCACTCCTTCATATCACATGATATGTGAAACATCTAAAGTTAAATATCTCTTTATTATCATATGATTTAATTGTGTCTACTCTACCAATGTTCTAGTCATCACTTCACTTATATGCACAAAATTGTCATATTTTTATAACCAATAAGTCTTTTTCTGTAAATCTTATGTCTACCCTTATCCCATTTGGATATTGTTCTAGGGATAGAATGATTATCTTCCAACCATTTGGATGTACATGATCTATCTACTTTAAAAATAAAGAAAATTTCAGACATTAATAAGTATCCTATTGTTTAAAAATCATATTAGGAATTTAAAACTTTCACACATTAAAATATACATCAAAATCAATTTTATCATATTTTATTCTACAAATATATAATCATAATCATTTTATCAATAACAATCATATAGATAATTTCTTACATTGTAATTCTCATTGTATTCCTTTATAGTCTCAGTTGCATGCTAGATGTTTTTGTTTACTCTTTACATTGATTTTTGATGTACAAGCATTCTGTTAGCTTAGTAGCTCTCATACTAGTACCACGATATCATTCATATACTAGGCTCATTTACTTTTTATTCGACTAATGTAATGTTGTACCAACAACAAATTAATTTGACCTTTAATGTTCCTTTTGTATTTCTCATTTCATTCCTTTATAATTCAGTATTAGGATTATGTTTTTGTAATGCTAATAATCTTTGTTTCAGGGTAGCCAGGAAGGATGGTATAATGGGGAAGCATCACAAGTGAATCGGGATTGTGGACATAAAAAGAAGTCTAATACTAAGAAGAATTTACGGTATTATGAGTTTGAAGCTAGGGTTTTAGACTATTATACCCATTTTGAAAACATTAAAACATTAAAGAAAGGAAATGGGAAATATAAATGAGAAAATAACGAACCCAAATATTTTCAACCATCACATTCTATTTTGAGTAAGAAAAAGAAGGTTACCTAGAAAACCTAGATGGAGAAAAAACACAACTTGGAGAAAACCTTTAATACAATAAGAATAACATATAAATGAGAAAAAGATAGTGGAGCAAAATATTTTCAACAATCGCATTTTACTTTGAAAAAAAGAGTTACCTGAAAAACCTAGATGGAGAAACACATAATGCACAAAGGAGAAAACCTTAGACAAAACGCGCTCAAGGGAGCACTGAGTGAAGGTGTGGAAAAGAGAAATTTCAAATTTATTTTTACTAAGGGAAAACTAAGCATGGAACACATATTTTCTATGTCAATTTCTATTTTAACCAAAATAATAAATCATTTTCTAATTTATTATGACAGGTGGTTTATAACTATCATAGAAAATTATCATAAATCCATAGAATATACTTTCTATGTTAGTTTTTATTTTAACCGACATAATAAGTAACATGCTATTTACTATTATGCCATCATCTAATTTATTATGATGGGTGGATCACAATCGTTATAATAAGTCATCATAAAATAATAGTTTTGTACTAGTGTACCATAATTCAATCCATCTAAAATGACAATTTGATTCATTCTAACAATAATCAATGCACAACCTAATCGATTTCCTAATTGGAATGAATGTTTACAACACTCCATTTGATAAATTATAAATACAAGACACATGTGATCACATATGATGTACCAGATTGAATTTGCCTCTATCAATGACCTAAAATGAACACAAACAAAGCATAAGGCATTGTTCATCCACATTATTTCCTAAACATTATGCACAATTTCTTTAGCAAAGTGTCAATCTAAAAGCGATGTACCAGATTAAATTTGCCTCATTTATACTCCGGAATGAACCTACACAAAGCACGGGACATTGTTTACCCACATTATTGTAGTAATATAAAGCGTAAAAACACAAAAATATTGGTTTCCTAAGGCGTGAGTGATCATTGTCCATAAGGACTTATCCACAGGGTATTGCGCAAGTCCCCCAAGATACAACATGAACTTCTCGGATAATTTCGATGATATAAGAACTAGCAAACAACTCTTAAAAGAGTAAGACTCCAGGATACTGAAAATTATTAGAATAAGAAAAGATTAAGAAAGAATGAGAGAAAGGGAGAAAGGAAACTGTGAGAAAGATGCGTTATATTGGAGCAAAGAAGAAGATGTTTATTTATAGAAGGAAAAAATGTCAGAGAAGAAGGTGGAACTTGCTCGGAGAGAGTAGAAAAGATCTAGATCAGGTGAGAGCATGTTCAAGGATAGCTCCTTCAAAGTAAGTGATAACATCTAGAGGCATCCGAAGGAGATGGGAGGTTGAGAACCAGTTCCAGAGGTTTATGCATGTCATCCTCTTCTATCTCCTCTGCAACGACCTAGGAAGGCTGTGCCTTTTGCGATAATAAGATTTTAGCAACAATACCCCTCATATTGCAAAAGATACAAGATTGAAAGAAGAAATAAGGAAATCCTAGATTCAGATAAAATGTAATGCATCAGAGCTAGTATAACAAGCTATATGAACCTTCTAGATTGATGAACTTAACACACAATGTAGTTTGTATAACAAGCTATGTGAAAAAAAATAGTATGTGTTAGTGGTTTATCAATCACAATACACCCCCACTGTTATCGTTGTGTTGTGCTTACTAAACCATGTGTGTGCCCGATATTCATGAGTGTTATAGAGATCTCGCTAAGATCTCATGCAAGTGGCTCCACTTGACACTCATATAGGTGATTTCATCAAGTGTATGCTGCAAATCATTAAAACTTTGTTAATCGTTAAAACTTTTTTACCTCATAATTTTAACCACAAAGTTTATCCTCTTGATAATGCAGTATTTAGCACTTTCACACACCACAAGAATGGACAAATTTGATCTTGAATCAATTTAGTCTTAAAAGAACTAAGGAGTGACTTGTTTTTAACCATATGAACTTTATTCATGGGATCTCCAATCACAAAGGTTGGGTTTCCATCACTTGTTTGTTTTCAAGTGGCTTAAGTGTCATTCCCTCTCAATGTTTCTAAAACCAGTTTTCTTCCTAGGGATTTGTCAGAGGATTTTCCAAATTCTGTTCTGACTTGACATAGTCAATAGAAATCGTTCCACTCTTAAGCAACTGCTTCACTAAATTATGTCTCAATTGTATGTGTTTGTTCTTTCCATTGTAAGTTTTATTTTTAGCTATAACTATTCTGATTGGCAATCACAATGCATTGATACAGATGGGGTTGGTTTTATTACTAACAAAATATTTGCTAAGAAGTTTTTTAACCACTGAGCTTCACTACCAGCCATTTCGAGAACAATAAACTTAGATTCCATTGTTGATCTTGCAATAATTGTTTTTTTGGTTGATATCCATGGAACTGCACCACCCCCAAGTGTAAACATAAAACCACTAGTGGATTTTGTCTCATTTGAATTAGAGATCCAATTAGTATCATTTTACCCTTCTAGCACAATGGGAAATCCACTATATTCAATGACACAATCTATTGTACCTTTCAAGTATTTCATGAGCCTCGCAAGCGCATCCCAATGATCCCGACTAGGACATTTGATATGATTCCAAATAAAACTAACAGTAGAATTGAGAATTTAGGGTTACAAAATGAAATCAATTAAAAAAATAATAACAATGAAAACCTAGATAGAGGGAGGCGCCACAAACAAAGTTTGATAAGCCTAAGGATGACCGCCACAAGAATTGGTAAATTCTTGGTAAGTTCACAAGATGCAGGGAAGAACCCAAGCAAAGATATATTCTCTCTATTAAATTTCCAAAACATTCATTCTCATTCTGAATTCCAAAAGTGTATAAATACAATTTTAGTTATAGGTCTTGTCTCGTTTGAAAGTAAATAAAGCAAAAATACAATCCCTATATTTCAAGAAATGGTCATTTGTCCCAGTGGTTAAGTTTATACTTTCTAATTGATTTTGGATTCAAATCCTAACTGCAAGCGAAATAATAATAATAATTTTTATTTCTAATATTCCAAGCATGTTGTGCATGTAATCAGTTTAGTCTTTTTCAAGTGTGGGCCATTCAACGGGCCTCCAAAAGATTAGCTACCTTGTGCTGCAATGTCTCTTCACCTTGAATGTCCACATCAGCATTGAGTGTACCTACTCAGTCTACCTACTGCATAAGCAATATCCTCTATTTGTGTATTGTTCTTGGGATATTAACATATTATCTCCCTTCCTTATGTTTTTTTCTCCTAGAAAAAACTTCGCAAAGTAAAATACTATCAAGTTTTTCATGCCATTGTTTTTGTGCTTGTTTGAAACCATGTATAGATTTTAAAAGTTTGCATAATTTTTCCTTTTGACCTGGAACTACACATGATAGGTGCCTTCTGGCCGATTGCATCTTTTCTTGAATTTTGAAGGAACTTGGCAGAAGCTAATGGAGGAAATGGATCAAGGAGAGCTCCAATGAAGCTAAGATTTCCTTGTAGGTGCATGAAGAGTAAGGAGAGTGATTGGTTTGGCCATATCATTTGAAGAGGTGAAGAAGAAGATCAAAGATGTCTATCCTATAAAGGTTTACACAAGAAGGTGTTTAGGCTAACACTTATTTTTGTGTTTTCAGCTTTATATTACTACAATCGTAAGGACTTATGGCTTACAATATGGACAACAACAACAAAAACTCTACTCCGGAGACGTCAAATGTTGTTTCTGACTCTCAAACCATTTATGGATGTCTCACAAATTGAAGTCTTCACCGATCAAAATTTCTGACGCTGGCAAGAACACGTGTCCACCCAGTTGGACATGTACAAAGTTGCTTTTTCACTTACAAATTCTAAACCCAACTCAAGCTTTCCTGCGTAACAAATTAATGTTTGGACCCATGCAAATAAGGTATATCGTCAGACCTTACTCAGTGCATTATCTAAATATTTGTTCGATGTTTATTGCTCTTACAAGGAAGCAAAAGATATTTGGGATTCCCTTACCCTCAAATACATTGTTGAAGACCTCGTTAGACAAAGGTTTATGATCGAAAACTACTATCGTTGGGAGATGACTGAAAACAAGGACATCAAAATTAAGATAAATGAATAACATAAGTTGCTCGAAGATATCAAAGCAGAAAGCATAGCCTTGCCTGACGAATTTGTGTTCGAACTATTGATAGAAAAGCTTTCAAAATTTTGGACTGACTATAAGCAAGAAATGAAGCATGGGCACAAACAAATGTCTCTACTAGATTTGATCACTCACATCATCATTGAAGACTGATAAGTGTCTAATTTCAGTAATATTTCATATTAAAATATAGGCACTTATGAGGATTTATTGCTAATTTACATATAAAATAATCCCTAATTTATGAATTTATACCTTTTTACATTTTT
>Ga0123342_1010752_pt1 | contig 10325 bp, 8 predicted proteins | sample Turbeawhitnodule_FD_89960 | JGI IMG/M metagenome (GOLD analysis project Ga0123342, IMG submission 89960) | Root nodule microbial communities of legume samples collected from Mexico - Turtle bean Mexico white nodule | ecosystem: Host-associated > Plants > Roots > Nodule | place: Mexico: Nepantla... | reverse complement strand
TTAATTGACCTTAATTAATTAATTAATTCTTAATGTGTTGGCCTTAACCTAACATTATAATTATATATATATATATATATATATATATATATATATATATATATGTGTGTGTGTGTGTGTGTGTGTTTTTATAATATCATATGAGAAAGAAGATACTTCGTGTGGAAAGAATATTCGTATTTTATTTTGTTCTTATAATTCAAGAAACAAAACTATCTTCTTGTTGTACATAAACACGATATTTTTAAACCTACTTCAAGGCTTTTTTTTTTTTTTTGAAGAATTTAAAGTTAAGAAATTGGATAGTCTACGTATTTTACAAAAATTACATTGATTCAACTCTCAATTTTGTGTACACTTTATTTCTTTTACTTGAATTCTAAACCTAACAAGTTAGTTTAAAAGTACTACAAAATAATATGTTAATTATATAAAAAAAAATAAGAAAATAAATGTATGAAAAACTTGAGAATTTGATCACAATTATATATTTTTTCTTTTACAAAATTAGAGTGTAAAATAAAATTAAAAAAAAGTAATAGAATAAAACCAAAATCATGAATTACATTTTTTTATTCTTTATATAGTTTTGGTGTCATTCATTCATTTGTATTTTATTTTTTCTGTTTTAATATATTTGGTTTCATGTGATGGTACATTGATGAAGTTTGGATGTCAGTCTAACTAAAATGTCAGACTTCATCATGATGCATGACATGAATTTTTATAAAAAAAAATAAATTTACGGATTAAAAATTTAGAATATCAGAAACTAAATATATTTCATTTATTTTATTCTTTAGAAAAAAATATCTTAATTCTAATAGTATATTTCTCAAATTATTTGATTGACTACTAGGTTTGGTTGAAGTTAAAAAAGGATCATATTATAATTTTAGAGCAAATAAAAAAAATCAATTTCAACCCTAAATGCTAACACACATGCTAGAACTTTGTAGTGATATTCTCTTATGAAAATAAAGCACACATAAAACCAAAGGGAACACGTTTCATAAACCAAGAAAAAAAGAAAAAAAAAAGCAATAATTAGACATGTTGAGATTTGGCATAAGCCACAAATGAATTATACACAAAAGAAAACAAATGAACTCATAAAATAACAGCCATTGAACCTTCTAAAGTAGGGTCACTTTCCTAAAGAGCCCACAACACACAATCCACACTACAAAAATACAAATCTCAAATTAGGGTTTTTGGAAATGTAAATAAACAAGAAAGCTCCCTATCAAATGGGCCTTGGGCCATGAAAAAAAGGTGTGAGGAAAATAAATTGGACTATTATTATTTTTTCTTTCTTTTTTTAATATTGTGTTTTTTTTATTATAATCAATTTTATAAAACAAAATGTGTTTTTAGATGGATTGTGTTAATTTGTAGATGATAAAAGAAATTATTGTATTCATGGAATAAAGAATAATATTGACCAACTAATTCATTGTGGGAACTATGTTGAAAAGTTAGATTTTTTTTTTTTTTTATATTTAAAGTTTTTATGTTTTAGAGAATTAATTTTTTTTTTCATGAATGAAAATAGTGTTTGATTGTGTGACATGATGATGGTGATGTATGAGAATGGGCACACATAGAAGATCTTGTTGGATATGAAAAAGAGGGAATTATGAGATAATGGATGAATGGTGGTAAGCTTCAAATGTGGAGAATATGTGAGGAAGGGATTAATTCATCATACATTTTCAACTCTCAACTTGCAAAAATAATCAATATAATTAACATTTTTAAAATTATATGATTAATTAAACATGACAACAATGGTTTAAAATATCTATTTTTGATGGAAGAAATATTGTATTTTCTATGCTGTTTTAGTTGAGAATGGTGATTGATTAGGTGTTGAATAATATGTTTTTTTATGTCTTTATTTTTATATTTGAGTAGAGTTTTTTTATATGGATTGAAATATTTATAGTACTTTCATTTATTTATATATTTTTTATTGTTAATAAAAAATGAAAACAATGGTTTAAGATTTAATAATTCAACTATAATCAAAGGAGTGTGAATAAATTGTGACACCACTATTTAAAAACCATCCATCTTACAACTATTTTTAAAATAAAATATTGTATTATAATAAAATAATAATTTATTTAGACATAAAATAAATGTAGATCACATTTATATGTGTTAAAGTATCGGTATTTTAATAAAATAGTTACAATAACTAATAACATTGGAAAATAATGATTTCATACCTCTGAAAAAATAAAACATAATTTTATAGGTTTCCAAATGAAATATGGCATAATATTTTTAAGTCAAATTATTTTGATAAATTGTTAATGTTTAAAGTATATACATTAATATTTATTAATAATAAATTCATGTTTGAATTAAAAAGACGAAAAGCAGTTTAGGTTTATTTTAATCTTTTAAGAAAACTTAATGATTTTTATTAAGATAATTGACCTATTATAAACTGATTTTTGTCACTTATTTTTTCAATAAGTTTTTTTTAATTAAATTATGTGGTTGATTTTAATCTATTAATTGGTTGATTGATTTCTGACCTTTCTATATGATTAGTCGATTTGGTCTAATTGTTAGAATGCAACAAATATTTTTTACATCATTATCTAATTATAAATGGTTATTTATAAAAATATAAAGTTGGTATAACTTTTTAGTGAATTTTATTGAAGACCTTCTTATTTATTTTTAAATAAAATAACTATAATACCTTTTATATGAAACCGTAAGCGATTTTTATACTTAAATTTTATTATATCAATTTTTAATTATTATTATACATTATTTTAATTTTTATATTTCTCTTCACTTTTAAACATTAATATATTATAAAATATACAAATTAAATTCAATAATTTTTTTATAAAAGTATGCGCAACACAACAATTGTTTCCACCATTATACAGTAAGTTTATTGATTTTGATAATAGTTTTTAAAAAATTTATAAACATATCTAATTGTTTTGTAGGGTAGAATATATAATAATAATAATAATAATAATAATAATAATTATTATTATTATTATTATTATTATTATTATTAAACTCTAAACTTTCATTTTCTGCTTACTATGGATTACAGCTGTATATATTGTCCTTCGAAAAGAAAAAGCATGAAACTCATCCATCAGACAGCTTCAAATTTATAAAAATTCATAAAAAAATTATCAACTTTTACTTTTGAATAATCGCTCTGAAAATATATTTTATACATAATTATTTCTACTTGTATGAACTATTTAAAAGGATAAATTTCTCACTGTATTTATTCCTTTATTTTAAGTAAAAAAGTAAAGTAAATTCAGGAGAAAACAATAAATATAAACGATAACAAGAATCAATTATAAAGTATAAATAATTAATATTTAAGATTAAAAAGAAGCCTTAATGTAAATTAAAAAACTAAACTTAAACTTGAGAGTTTTAGAATTTAAAATTTCAATGTAAAAAAATTAACAAGAAAGAAAACAGCCAATTATTTTTTCAAGGAAATGTATAAAAGAAAAATGAAGAAAAAGAGAATATTAATTACGAGTAAAGACTTGAATTTATAATATAAAAGTTAAGAAATTATTGGTATAATAAGTTCAAATTTTGAATGTCTGAATCAAAAGTCCAAGTTTTATTTATTTATTTATTTATGTATTGAAAATAGTTGTTGAAAATAGTTATTGAAAATAGTTTATAGAGAAAGTGATGAAGTAGATTTGAGTTGAAGGTACCCAACCACATCACTGTTGCCTTTCTTCAACTTCAACTAACCACCACGGAATTTTCCTCATCCGTACCAAATGCATCACTCTTCAAATGCACACATTTTTTTAATTTTTAATAATAGTAATAATATAATATTAAGATTAATAATAATAATAATTATTATTATTATTATTATTGTGAATGAGATAATATCTAAAGATATATCGTACCATTTAACTCTGCAATGAAACCACAACTCAAAAGTCAAACTCTATGATAGGCTCTTAATTTCATACAATTCTTTAGACCTTTTTGGGAAAATGATGCTTTTATTCATTGCATGCAGACATATTATATCATATATGCAAATAATAATACATACAATACAACATGTTAATATATATGTATGTATTCGTATTAACAAGTTAAAAAACCAAAATGAAAAAAATGACCCATTTATGCAATTTAGCAAGTGAATATTCAAATTCTATCAGAAAATATCAAAACCTTTATTGTGGTAGTTATAAAATGAAGTTTCTTATAAAATGTATTTAAGTTAATGTTGAAGCAAAATTCATTGAATTTAAACCACTAAAAACACATGATTAAGTGGTCAAATACATTTTATCTTCACCTTTGAAAATAGTATTAAGTTAATGTATTTTTTCTTAATTTTGATGTAGATAATATTTATATATGAAATATTCTTTTTGTTTTGAATCTAGACCATTCCATTTATCACATAAATTTCATAACCCCACATGAAGACTTATTTAGTAACATAACAAATCTCTAAATTAATCTCAAGAGTCATATCTCTTAGGATCTTGATTTCAAGATTATCATTAGATAAACTCCTATGAAATCATTGACTTATTCTTAATATATGACAAGATAAAAAAAAACATCTCAAAGCATGTGTAGTGTACTAAAAATTATTGTATTAGTATACTTTTCCATAAAATAAGGAATCTATTCATCATTCATAATACATACATCACACATGCTTTTGAGGCATTTAAGAGTGTTAGAGTTTTTTTAATTGGTACCATTAGTGTTGGAGACTCTTTAAGATTTGTTGTGTTAGGAAAAGATTATATGTTTCTATATCTATATATGAGTTTAACCATCCTTAAGTAGACCATATTTATTTATTTATTTTACCAATAAAAAAAAATACATCACACAATTGTATGAAACAATGAATTATTTTTAAAAAGTGGTTTCAATAACTTAGAAACACAAAGGAACATTTTCTTTGAAGAAAATCTTTTGAATACATAGTTGTAGTGTAGGTGGGTAGAGGGAGTTGAAGATGTGAAATCCTTATTGAAAACAATCTAGGACACAACATATTACGATGTAACAAAAACAACATATTACATAATGATGTTCATATAAATGGTATATGAGTTAAAGACAAGATATATCTGTGATGCATAACCAAAACAACCTGGACAAGTAGTTCTGTTACCATATCTGTGAGTGAGAAACAATGGAAAAGCAAGAGAGTGTGCTGAAGTACAACAATAATATTAGTAGTCTTCATTCGATGAACAATGGTCCAATTATCCAAACAGAGGGAGAAGCTAGAAACATTAGCTAGGGTATACAACATTATTTGACTTAACATGCAATAATAACGAAACAACAGCTATGTCACGTAGATATCCATGAGACATACGTGACCAGCACCACCTAACGGGGCTCTAATAATCAATCTAATGATGGAACCTTTTGAGGCCTATATCTAACTTCTTCTTCAATTTTTATGCAGATCATTTATTGCATCATGCACCTTTACTCTCACCCTCTTCAACTCTTGCAAAATGATTCTTCTTACCTATGTTTCTCTTCAGTTTTGACTCAGAAAAAATAATATATACTACTACTGCAAAAACTGTGTGTTGTTAATTTTCTTCTCTTGTGTTTAACGATCAAACCACTAGATTAGCCCCTTCTTAAGCCACCCCTTTTGTCTCTTCCTCTTGTTGGTTTAGTTCTGAGGGCGATTAGCACTATAACCCTTCACATATCACATCAAGTTGTCATCTTGGAATTGAATTTGTATGTAAAAGGAGTTTTTCAGAAAGAGGGTACCCTCCTTTCTTGTCATGGAGGTGGAGAATCAGAAGTCAAGAAAGTATCAAAAGCTACGCAATTGGTTCAATAGCAAGCAAAAGGAAGAAGATAGGCCATCATCATTCAGTTTGAACGAGATACAAGGTTCTTATGTGTTTGTGTGTGTGTTCCTTATGTGTGTATGTATATATATATATGCTCTTCTTCTACTTTCAAAGACTAGAATTAATCAAGGGGGTGGTGCATGCACCATTGTTAATTCCAGATGGAGCAGAAGATCAGAGTGATGACTATGAGGGCAACCTTTCCCTTCGTTCATTGGAATTGGATCCATGCATTTCAACAAATGAACTAAGGTAAACCAATTAATTACAATATATATGTATATTTATAAAATCTTCTGGGTGGGTCTCTGTCTTGTGAGATAGTATTAATTGTATGTGTGTCTATATATAGTTCTTCCTATTTGACTCAGATGTTAATGTAATGGTTTTAGTTTATGTTTTTTGTTTGTGACATGTATATTTTCAGGATCTTTGTTGGTACTTGGAATGTTGCTGGTAGATCTCCTGTAGGAAGTTTAGCTGTTGACTTGGACGAGTGGTTGAATCTCAAGAATGCTGCAGACATATATGTTCTTGGGTGTGTATATAATTCTAAATTTGAATAGTTTCTTAAAAAAGTGTAACACCCTTCTGATTATGTTACTTTTTTAGTTAAGTCACAAATTGGCCTAATTTATTTAGACAAAATCTTCAATTTATGTTGTATTTGATTAGAACTTTGTACCTCTGAAGATGATGAAAGGTTTTGGATCTTGTTCAGGTTTCAAGAGCTTGTACCTTTGAAGACCTTAACTGTGATAGGGGCAGAGGATCCAGCTGTGGCAACAAGCTGGAACCAGTTAATAGGAAAAACACTGAATGCCAAGTTTGGATGCCCTTGGATGACACCAGTGCTGAATTCTTCATCCCTCTTATCATCATGTGATGACAACAGTTACCAGTATGTGGAGAATCCAAACACCAAAGGTGGCAACAAGAACAATGATAAGTACACACTAGTGGCCAGCAAGAAGATGGTTGGAGTGTTCATAAGTGTGTGGCTGAGGGAAGAGGTGTTGAGGAAGTACAGTGTCTCAAATGTGAGAGTGTGTTCAGTGGCATGTGGGGTGATGGGGTACTTGGGAAACAAAGGATCAGTGGCAGTTAGCATGTCAATTGAAGGGACAAGTTTTTGTTTTGTAGCAGCACACTTGGCATCTGGTGAGAAGAAGGGTGATGAAGGGAGAAGGAACCATCAAGTAGCAGAGATTTTTAGGAGAACCTCATTTTCTAGGACCACAAAACACCATCATTATCCTCTAACCATCTTAGGCCATGAGTAAGTTTGTCTCTACCATGCATCACTCCTTTTTTTTCCATTTTCCTACGTACTGTTCTAACAAGTCATTATTAGTATTTTCTTTTGCTTTCATTTTTCTTATCTTGAATTTGTTTCCTCCCTATTTTAATCCACTCAGAAATTTTATTTCCTCCCTTAATATCTATAGAATCATTGACATGAATGTATGAACATAAATATGCAGAAGAGTGTCACATCACATCAGTATTTGTATTACATATTGGATAATGAACCAAAACTGAAATATGTTGCATTTGAACTCATGATTCAGCCGAATATTCTGGTTTGGGGACCTCAACTATAGGCTATACTTGGAGGACAATTTTGCTAGGAATTTGATAAGGAAGCAAGATTGGAAGGCTTTGCAAGAGTTTGATCAACTCCAGAAAGAACTAGAAGAAGGTGGAGTATTTGAGGGTTGGAAAGAAGGTGACATAGAATTTGCCCCCACATATAAATACTCATCCTCCACAACCAATAGATACTGTGGTAGCCTCCCAAACAGATCAGGGGAAAAACAAAGAACTCCAGCATGGTATGTACATAATAATCACTCACTTATACTTGTTTTTTTTGTTTATGTATATAAGCCATGAATTTCATATAGTGAATTTGTTGAATTTTATAACCAGGTTAAATATCTTTTTCGTTTTTTATTATGACACGAAATTAATTTTTGGTTTTTGTCTAAACTTTAAACCATCTAGGTGTTTGTAGTTTGTAAATGATTGAAATGAGTCCTTGTGTACATGGAATTGGTTCAATTTGAGGTTTCACTTCAATTTCATCAAACCATTGAAAGTAATTACAGTGGACATCAGACTGCAATCAAAACAACAACAAATTTTGAAAATAAAAACTAACAATCATTTCACATACAGAAAGACTAATTTTAATAATTTTCATACTACAAATACTTAGATGGTCTAAAGTTTAGATCAAAAACGAAAACCAATTTCGTGTTTGAATATTGAAACTCTTATAAAAATTATCTTGAAAATCACTTCAATAATAATTTCTATTGATTCACAGAGTAAAAACCTTTTACACTCAGTATATGACCACATACTCATACCTTCTTCATCACTACATCATTTTGCAAATGTGTTCCACAATTGTGTAGCTTTAGTTTATCCCTTCACTTCACATTTAATGTTTAATGAAAATATTGATAATGATACCATCATTCTGCAATACTCTTCTGCACCATCATATTAATATACAAAAGATTAAGCTGATTAATGGATTGATGATAATAAACAAACTAAAATCACTGTTAAGTGAATTTGTCTGCATGATTAAAGAAATTTAAACAAGTGGTGACTGATAAATTATATGTGAGCAGGTGTGATAGAATTCTATGGTATGGCAAAGGAGTGGAGCAACTTAACTATTTTCGAAGTGAAAGCAAGTTCTCTGATCATCGTCCTGTTTCAGCACTTTTCTCTACACAGATTGAGATCAAATCATCAAGCAGAGGACTTATGGAGTTGCATAATGTCCCCCAAACACTGTTGAACACCAAGAATGTAAGTTCTCATTGCTCTTTTGTAACAGTTATTATTGTTTACACCAACCAACACAAAGTTGAATAGCATTTTGTTAAGGAATGGTGTTGAAATCATGTTGGCAAAATCAAATTAACTTGTATAAGAAAAGTGTTCATATTGTGATTTTATGATTTCCATTAATTGTGGCAGGGGATGAACAGGGGAGAAGAAGATGGAAAATCTTCCTTGTTGTCATTGCTAACTAAGAATGTAGTAGATGCTAACACAAACTTTGGATTAAAGGGGTGACACAAATTTTCAGATCATGTTCATCACAGAAATGACTCATAATTGCTCTTCTTCCCAAAACCCAACATTTTTTTGGATAACAGGATTTGGAAGGTTGTTATTAGGATTCAAGGGATGGTAAGAACAATTGTTGTTGATAATGAAGGTGGATTATAGGTCTAATATGAAAAGTTTCAAGTTCCAACTAAGAAAAAATCACAATATAAATATTGTAGATCATACTGATGTAATTGATCAGAAAGTAATGCAATCTCTTGAAAAAAAATAAAATGATTTTAATATTCAAATTGAAAGGTGTCTATATTATTATTGATTTTTATTTAATAATTTTTTTTATAAAGTTAATTAATTAAGAGTAATTGTATAATCAATTATATATTTATTAAATTTAATTAATTAAGAGTAATTGTTAATTAATTATATATTTGTTGAAGATTTTAACCTTTCGTAGTATATTCTTCCTAGTGTGAATCAAATCTTCTATTATATATTTATAATATGGATACAAACCTCACAATATAATATTAAAGTTGAATTAGAATTAAATTATTAAATTATATTATATTATATGTGACTATATAACTTTGTTTTTATAGTTTTTTTTTAATTTTGAGAAGAAAATTTAAATGTTGATTCCTTCTCAATTAATGTGTTTATTTTTTTTTTAACCTTCGTCTCATTTCTTCTTAAACAATACATTAACATATTTATATCCACACAAAAAATAAAAAATAAAAATAATATATATATATATATATATATATATATATATATATATATATATATATATCACCTACAAACCACGAAAGCTCTGATTTTTTTAATTTTAATTAAAGATAGGTAGAAGTAAAAGATCACTCCTATTGAATAAAATATATAAAAAATATACGATATTTCTCTTATATCACATTTTATATGATAGTAATGATGTTAATGATAACTAATTTGATTTCAAAACAATAAAATAGATATTAATTTTCGCTTAAGTTAATATTTTTTAAAGTGATAAAAATATTCTAAAAATATAAGTAATATTTTAATTAATAATGAGCTATCTTTATAATCAACGTCATAGCTCCTAACACATTTTTTCTATAAGTAATAAACTCTCAAACTAAAATATCTAAACAATTTTTTAATGTTTTTTTCAAAATAAATATTGAGAATGATTCTTTAATATATATATAATCTTAATTAAGTTTTTTTTTTCGAGATGTTAAGTATGTTTTCTTATAATTTTCATTAAATTTCAACCAATGCATAAAAAATGCGTATATATATATATATATATATATATATATATATATATATATTTTTTTTTTTTTTTTTTTTTTT
>Ga0123342_1010750_pt1 | contig 10328 bp, 5 predicted proteins | sample Turbeawhitnodule_FD_89960 | JGI IMG/M metagenome (GOLD analysis project Ga0123342, IMG submission 89960) | Root nodule microbial communities of legume samples collected from Mexico - Turtle bean Mexico white nodule | ecosystem: Host-associated > Plants > Roots > Nodule | place: Mexico: Nepantla... | reverse complement strand
TAGAGAGTGGTGTTTCCTGTAGTGGTGATGCGGCGGTGCGGTTCTGCTAGGATTCTCTCTGCAACACAAGAAATCAACCAAAAAACAGAAGGCAAAAAACAAAGAACAGAGGTAGAGTGATAGAGAAAGGAACCCTAGAAGATGAGAAGGGATTAGAGAAACAGAGGCAGAGAATAAGCGAGAGCAAGATAGAAAGAATCTTTTATTATTTTGTCAAAATCCCAATTACAAATTCTCTGGCAGTGTTGATATAAAACACTCGAAAAAACCCAAAAGGAAACGGAAATGGGCCTAAAGCTGATGAGTGGCCCAATACACATATATGCAGCCCAAATAAAAGAAACACATCATTTCATCATATTGGGAAGAATAATTTGTTGAAGACCATCTTGAGCATCATAAGAGGTTTTTTTTTTTATAATTAGTTTAGCATTTCTTCTCTTTAAAAATGAAAAAAAAAATGTTCTACAATAAAAAGCAATTGGTGATAAATTTCCCACTGTAGAGACTTTAGGAGAAACTACAAAGACTTTAGGAGAAACGAGATCCGATTGTATTTGAAATTATGAATGCGCAAGAAAAAAAGTCGAACATGTATTATGCTAATGGAATGTATGTGTGATTTCCTCAACAATTAAGATTGTGTTTCTAATGTAATTTCAGAAGTTATCAAAGACCATTGTTGAGGAATGAAGACCCATATTGGATGTTATTGACATGGTTGCTAGCAATGGAATTCTTTGGAAGCTCATGCATTCTTACAACTAATAATAAGTTTTGGTATTGCATATGATTTTAATGAGGAGGAGTTATCCAAGCTAATTCCAGTGGTATCTCCACGTTGTCAAGTGTTAATTTGTGTCGTTACATTGGGTATATATATATTTCAGTTATTTACAAATTAAAATATTTGTATACAATATATGTACCATAAACTAAATTCAATGGTCATGATGTGTTCTAGATATTACTTGAAGATTGTGACATTAACAATTATTTCTGTTTTTACTCTCACTATTATAACCGTTTGAAAAAAATCTTTTATAAATCTAGGCTCCTCCCTAAAGCATCATATATGTGAAGTTGGAATGGAATAATAATTGGTGAGGATGATAGCAATGGATGTGAAAAAACAGGTGTGAAGAATCATTTAATATTGAATTGAGCTATAACTAGAAACACACACTCAAACCAGTGTATGTCCCCAACTGTTTTAATTTTGTAAGCCAATTTTCTGTGTCTTTTTAGTTTTTTCACCAAAAATTCAACTACATTTCGATTTTTCATAAAAGAAACACCAAATGTGTTTATTTTAAAATGAGAATACCAAAATTATAGATTCAAAAAAATAGAGGACAAAAGTTATATATTTTAAAATATGATGTTATTTTCATGTATATTGTAATTTTTACATTATCAATTAATTACAATTTTATCTTAAATAAATTTTAAAAAAACTTAAATATGATTATAATATTGGATACATAATAGAGGACAAAAGTTATATATTTTAAAATATTGGATACATAATAACAATAAAATACTAGATACATAATAATAATATTAATAAAATACATATATATATATATTAAAAACAAAAATAAAAATGCGGATACACAGGCACGAGTGTTCCCATTAGTATTTTAAAATTTTGCTAATTACTCAAAGAAAAAATAATTAATGTATTACAGAAAAAGATCACATTTTTCGGTGAATGTGGGTTGTAAGGAAGACATGTGAAGCTACCTGATATCATTGGTGGAATTGGAGGGTGCAAGGATAAAAAGCGACCAATGTTTCTTCCTGTTCCTTATTTTTATTTTTTTTCAACACTTCCTTCGTATCTTCTTTGTTATTTTCTCTAGTATTTTTTTTTTCTCTCCGAATCTGAATAGTTACTCCCTTTATTTATGCAACCTATTTTGAAAATAAACTTTGATTTTGAAAATAAACTCCCTTTCTTTATGTAACTGATTTTGAAAATAAACCATCTTTTTCAATTCATAACCATCCTCCACCTCTCTTTCCATTCATAACTGTTCTTCCACAACTCTTTCAATTCAAAACTGCTCTTCAACTTCTCTTTCAATTCAAAACCGCCCCGCTAAGAATACCAAATATTGTAGAAAAAATAAGAAATGACACAATAACCATAATACAATAATAAAATTAAATATTTATATAAGTATAGATAAATATAGATATAAATTATAGTTGATATATTTATAAGCATGTACCAAAAAGAATATAAATGATTTAATTCACTTTAATAAAAAAAATCTTATATCGTATTTATTTTTCTTAAAAATTTAATAATTTATAATTAATACATATAAATATATTTATAAATATTAAAAATCTGAAAAGCGTACATATTATAAATAATTTTGTATATCTCTTACATTAACAACTATTTTATATATTATGTTAATATAATTATTTGTACAGAAAGTAATTATCTTTAAATTTATATATTTATAATTAATTATTTTAAAAATACAATTTGTTTTTAAAATAAATATTTTATTTATTTCTCTCTAACAAATTAATATCAAAATACTGTATAGGAAAAAAAATCAAGTCTCAAATAATCTTCTCAAATAGTAAATAATTATCTTATGAGTATTTTTTTAACCGTGCATGTATATCTTTATTTGACCGTGCATGTATTTCTTTATTTTTTTAATATATATTAGGTAGCAAATACATATATATTTATTATAAAATTAAAAAAATAAGAATATACATACGCACAGTCAAATATTTAAAAATGTAGATATACGCTATAAATATTAAAAAATGATAAAAAATAAGTATTTTCAAATACTAAAAGATGTAGACTTTTGAATGATAGAAAAAATGAAAAATATCTTTATTTAGTTTCATTAAATTTGTTATCGTACAATCATGACATTGTAAATTACTCTTTTGTATGACATATATAAATTTATTATATTAGTTATATATAACTAATATGTTGAGTATGTTTACTTCTTATATATTTATTAAAATAATTATAAATTTATACTTTTAATATAAGTATGTAACATTGTTTATTTTAGTTTTATTATTAAACATAGATATATATAAATAATAAAAAAAATTGCAAATACACCAACACGAGAGAACTGTATTCTACATATTATAATGAGAATCCTTTATATATATATATATATATATTTATTAATGACAGTGTTTGTGTGTCCGTATTTTAATCTTTACAATTAAAATTTTTAAAGTTAGGAAAATCCCGTATTAATTATAAGATACAAGTTATTATGATTATACATTATTAATTTACTCATCCTTTTCTTTGTTACGTTTTTCCTTTATCTCTCGTTTTGCCTTCTAACAGCTTCTTTGCTAGCAGATATTTACAGAAAAAATGGCGACACCAACCTTCAACGCTCTTCCCTCCTCCCTGAGACTCGAATTGCCTTTTCTTCTTCCATCGAAGCTCAACAAAGCGCGTTTCCCCTCGTTTTCCCTTCCAAACCTTACGCTCCGTCCTGTTATCTGCAGAGCCTCGGAGTCTTCCACCGTTCCACCGAAGAAGCGTTCTTCTAACAACAGAAACTCAAAGAACAACAACAAAAAGAAAAAGAATAGTAAGAGCAAAGCTATAACTACTGATTCCAACTCCGTATACAATCTTGCTCCGCTTCCTTCACTTCCGACGTCACTTCCCAAACCACCGGCGGGATTCGTCGTCGACGAACGCGGCAAAGTTCTCACCGCTTCCTTAGACCGACTAGCCACTCTAGTGAGTTTTTTATTTTTTATTTTTGGGATTCAATTAAAATGTAATTTGTATAGCACATGTGGTTTTGCATTCAAAATATGTGTTGTGTTGTGGTTATGGTCAATTATTTACTGTCATTGTGCAATTTTGGTCGCTGAAATTTGATAGGAAGGCTGTTGACATTGTTATAAATTGGAATGTTAGGGTTAATTCTTGTAATTTCATGGAATGGTAAGATTTTAATAATGTATTAATATTAATCAATAGTTGAAATATTATTTAATTATCGTTAAACTTTTTAAAAAGGTATTAGAACTAACGATAATTATGTCAAACAAAAATACAAGAAATGTGAGCTTAGGGACATGTTAAATGTTCACATTTTTCAGAAGAATATGGAATAACCTAATTTGCCACATTTTAGGAGTGTGACAAATTATGAATGACTTGGTAACAGGTTGATCCGGCTAATAATCTTCCCTTAGAGTGTGTTATAAGGAGAGAATTCACAAGTTCTCAAGGAGACGACTGTTTGTTGCTCTGCCCTGTTGACATGTAAGTAAAAGGTTTCTAAATAGTGAATCCCTGCCCTTTAATCACTATGCTGGTAGTCTGGAATTTTGGTGACCAGTCTTTTAATTATTTATTGACTATTAGATTGTGGAATTTTAACTGCAGGCCTGTCCAGATAGTGAAGAACACAAGTGATGAATGGTCGGATGTAAGTTTTAATTTTGCATTCCATGTCTCAATTTGTTTATATATTCTTGACCTGTTCTCAGAAAATTAACAATGAAGTTCACAATTAATTTTGACGTTGGTATGGTCTCATTGTCAAATCCTGAACTAATCTAAAATGTTCACCCGTCTTCAATAGCAAAACCGTATTGCTTATTATCTTGGGAAAAATTATTTTGTTTTCATTTCTTGATGAAGCTTCAATCCTAGCTCAGCCTCTGTTATCGTCAATCATTACACTATAGATAGTCTCACGCCTAGATTAATGGGGAGGGCTGAATTCGGCAATTGACGTCTAACTTAAAGCGTTGTCAAATCTTTATGAAATTGGTAGTTCATTTAATTGTGTTTTGAACTTTTTTTGAGAAAACACCACGGAGTCCTTTTATTTGGTCCATCCATGTAACTGACCCTACTTGGTGAGGTAAGGTTTTGTTTGTATTTGAATGTTTCATTCCAATTTTATATCTGTGCTTTAGGTCAGTGATGAGGAGCTTGAATCTATTCTGCCCGCTGCTGCTTATGCACTTGCCAAGATACAGTTGTATCTGGTTAATAGTGGGTATGTCTGCCTTTTATTATGATTCAAAGTGTCATAAAATTGTGTTTGATCACTAAATTTTTTTATCTGTCCATATTAGATACTGTTATACAGCCCGTGGTGGTTTTTGTTATTCGGAAGAGGACATATTTGACTTTCATACAGGCAAGAAATTCTTTTTTTGTTTTTTTACTACAGTAGTAATGTCTTATATTTAGATAACATAGAAAATATTCTGGCCCACAACATGGCTGTTAATGTTACAAAGATTCTACATAGTTTATGGGGTGCTATTACATCATGAAGTTTAGACTCTATCTTTTGTGTATGGCCGAAAGCATAAGAATTGTTGAAGGAAAGTTAACTATCATGCTATGGTGCCTTGAGGTCATGAACTTAGGCTCACAAACCCAAGGGACTCAGGCGTAACTAATGGGGTTTAGAGTTTTCTAACACACGAATAAGATGCATTAATCACAGTGATGAATTCACACATGGGGAGGCACATAATAAGCACTGCCATCTATAACACATAGGGGGCAGTTACTGCAGCTGTTAGAGAGCACACAGCATAAATAGGTGTGGTACCATATACCCACATTTTCATGCATGGGTCGTGCATAATCGGGCTTGCTAAGATCTCTTTAGTCTCTCTCTGGTTTTATATGTATCCTCCTCAGCAGGATGTGTTCTATAGTGTTAAAACTTTGGAATTTATGGTGAAAAATACGTCCATGTTGAAGTTTGGTCTTGGTGTTTGAACATTTCTCTTTGGTTTAAAAGCATCTTTCTCTTTGTTCTATTCCTTTCATAAACCCATCATAATTTTTGGTTAATTGTTTTCAGGGAAGTTAATCTTCCCTTTATATAAAAATGAATTTGCTAGCATACAAACATAATATTAAATGGAGTTGCTGATCATTTATTATTTTGCAAATCTGTTTCCCTGTCTATTTTTGTGACATTTGGTTGGTTGATACTCCTTAAGATAATAATTTTTCTTACAAGCATTACTTTTAGATATTGGCACTTTGTTAATTTCATCTACCCATTACTTCCATAATGGTCTGACTAGTTTTATCAACACTAAATTCGTAATACATTGCAAAACTGACAATTTTAAGCTTTTGAAGATAACTTGTTCTATCTCGTATCCAATCTTCATGTGTAAGTTGGGTCAAGAATTTTTGTTTGGTAAAAAAAGTATATATTTCTTACATGCCTTTTTATTCATAAGAATTATGGCATGTCTTCTACACTCATTCTTTCACTTTGTCTACTAATGTGTTTCTGATTTTGATATGGAGAAGAAACATGCTTTACATACACCACTTCCATTTTCCATTTCCCCCAATTTCGGTGTTTGATCTTATTAAATAGATTAAATAAAAGGGTAATATCTAGTCAGGTCAGATACTATCAATTTATTGCCCAACTTTGTACCTTCACTGTAGTATTCTGGAATGAAGATCAGCTTATGATAATTCGGAAATGGAAAGTGATAATATGCTGCAAAACAATTGAATTGCATGTCTAAAATTAATGGACGATGTTTCCCATTTTTCAGATAATAAAGGAGACAGCTTGCCAACTGAAGGTGTAGAAATTGTAAACTTCAGCGTGGTAATTTTATTTACCTTCAATTGCACAAATATGTTTACCTTTAACAGAAGCAAAGCTTCCCTGTTATTTTTTGCTTTTCTGGAATTTGGATGTTTTGACATTTTTAAGCTATTTGATATGTTGAGACTTTTATTCTTCTCTAGGACGCACATAATAATGACTTACTTTCTGAATGATTTTGTATACATTAGATATTCCATTTTTTAATCAGAGTCTTGCTAACTTACACTTGAAAATAATAAATGTGAACAAACAAATATGTTTTCTATCAAATTCATACTATTAATTGAATTCCTTAATACATGTGTCAAAACCTCAATTGTCATATAGAGTGGAACGAATGGAGTAGAAAGGAGAAGAATATTAATGATATGTGTAGTTGTGAAAAAATATAAATTTATGAAAATCTATTGCTGTCAACTAACTTATTTCTTAAGTACTAATGAATTAGGTAATGTAGTCTTAAGAATAGGAATGAAGGGAGTCTAACTATACATCTATTATCATATTTATTTCTTGATAGTATTACTGAGAAAAAAGTAATTAATAGTTCTTCTTTCCTGATGTTAGGAAGTGACAAATAATTTGAGGCAGAGTTATTTTAAAGTTACAAATAAAATAAGATGGTGGGAATAAAATTTTAAATCTCAAATAGGAGATACGGTTTCAATCTCATTTTAAATGGTTTTCTTTCCAATATTGTAATAATTGAATAGGAATAAAATATTTCTGAATTGCTTTAGGAAATTCCTAGCTTGAATGAGTTTAATATGAATTACTGTCTTTAATTTCAGGAAAATGATGAAAATAAATAAGATATTTTTCACATGAGTTCCTAATTTTTAATAGCAAACATATAGCCGTCAAATAGGGGACACTTTCCAATATCAATAATATTTATATTTGCTTGTTGTCTTGAAGATAATGTTGGTGAGTAAACTTGTTGCCTAGTATCTCTGCCGCACCTAATAATATTGTTGCCAACTATTTCTGCGGTACCCTCAAATTCAAGCTAAGCATAGTTCGCACTTGACAATCGTAGAAATTATAAATCATCTTTCAGCCAGTGGATGGTTGTGTTGTCTAGTCACGTTAGCTTCTTTCTGCTATTAATCTATATTGTTTATAACTTTTATATTTATCATACATCTATGGTTAAAGTACTTTTATATATTCTACTAAAGTGACCTCTAGGCTCTAGCACTGACCTTGTGTGTAGAAAGTATGGGGTATAAAAAAGCTAACATGATATATACACCAAGCATGCTTATTTATATCAATTTGCTGCAGGAAGAAGCATACTACATGATATATACACCATCTGATCCACTACTTTTTGTTGCCGTGAAGGTAAGCTTCCCTGTCAAGTTTCTTAAAAACAACTATTTCCTCTGTTGAACGGTTGCCACATTTCATTTCCAATGGCGTTTTTTCTATGATCAAACTAATTCAAACTGTTCAAAATACCACTGTGAACTTAGTATCAAAGTACTCTTGGTTCCCACAGTATATCTGATTAGTATGTGAAACCAATATTCAAAAGCCAAACGTAATTAATTTAGTCTTTCACTGCAGGATCAGAATGGAATTTTGCAAATTGCTGACGATGTAAGTCGGCACTCGACGCTCTCTACAGAATTTGATCGCTATTTCCTTTCTCAGATCCCATGTGTCGCAGCTAATTTAGCAATTTGGTTTTCGCAAACAATTAAAACTTCTTAACAACTTCAGACTGTCATTTTAGTATGACGGTCCTTATTTGCTTTGCACTGGTGTATCCTGTATGCAGGGATGCTTAATACACTCACATTATCTATCAATGTTAGTGCCCGATTATAGGGGAAGGGAAATAAAGTTTCTTATTTCAAGATCACAAGAAGTTGCTAATCTCAACTTTTGTGAACAGGAACTGCTTGAAGATCCTGCTGTCACCAGCGCTATAGATGAGGAGACTGAATTTAATGCCTTGGTGGTGTGTGATTTTATTCTTTCAAAGTGATATTCCTTTCGGTTTAGTTTGACTCTATTCATTTACGTGGTTAGCGTTGTCTTACACGCAGGAGGAAGAAGCTGCGCTCCTTGACGCAATGTTGGGTCAAAGATAACCCCATATTTACTTTCTGCAATAGAGCTGCCCACACTCCCACCAGTGCCTTGCTTTTAGCGGGTTCATTTGCATGTTGAAGAAAGAAGCTACTATTTGTAATTTGTGCCTTAACCCGGATCAAAAAAGTTATCCAACATAGAACAAACATGCACTTAGTAATTTTCCTCTGGACTGCCCCGTCTTGGTCTGTTTGCATATCAACAAATGGCTCCTTTGTCTGTTTGATCAATTTTGTATGTATGCTTACTCCTTATTTTTTTACTTTAATTTTGATACAATAATTTGTAAATGTAATTTTTTTATGACAATTATGATTGAACGACAATTTAAAATTCTACATTATCTAGTGCTTCTAATAGTTATGAGATCATAATGCATATAGAAGTTGAAGTGAAAGTAGTGGTGGAGCTGTTATATAAGTTTTTTCATCTTTTATTTTCAAACCACGTAAAAAGAATTTAAATATTCTTGACTGCTCATTTTTTTTGACAGTTGGCTTTTCATTTTCTTTATATTCCATCATCTTGTACATATATATCTTGGTGAAAAAATGGATTATATGTCTTTATTTGGATCGTGGCTATTGCTGCATGGAAAAGATATATTAAATTTAAGTTTAAGAAAGACTCTGTTTTAATTGAGGGTAGAGTAAAAAAAAAGAGGAAAGAAACAAAATGAGAGTGAGTGGAAATGTTGTTTTGGATTATTAAGAAAATTTGAGAAGTTTGCCCTAGATTTAGTTGATGTTATATAATAAATGTAGTTGTATATTAATATATTTTAAAAATATTTTAATGTAAAAAATAAATTTTCAAAAATGTAAATTAAAGTTAAAATCAAATTTAAATTTAAATACAAAATTATTATAAAATTTAAATACATAAAAATATATTTCAATAATTAGCAAAATATAAATAATCTAATTTATTTAAATTTATTGTTTTAATATTTTACTTTAATTATTGTAATATAAAATATATATTAAAGTATATTAAATTTATTTTATTAATTGTATTAAAAAATTTATCATTTTATTATATTAATAAAATATATTTATTAAAATTTAATTATTATATATCACACATCAATTTAAAATAAATGATAAAATTAATTATTAAACATTAAAATAAGTTATTTTATAAAATATTAAATTCAAATTATTTTATTTATTATTATAATACTATTTATCATATTATAATTTTAAAGTAAACATTTTATTTTATATTTATTTAAACATATTCAATTATATTTAACGATATAATCAATTATGATTTACGCATAATCGAATTATTTCTTTGTTGATAATTGACTATGGGTGGGTTTTAACCTATACGGGCGACTTCGTCTTTAACCTGGTGATCGCCGATTCTGGTAAGCTGGAGATCGGAACACGCCAATTTAACAACTGGCGACTACACGAGCCCCCCGACTTCCTTCCCTTTTGCCAACCTGGTGCCTTGCCAACACGCCTATACTGTAGCAGGGTGCCACGTCATCACTCCCGACCACCAGGGCGGTACACAAGCCCCCCAGTCTTAAGCGAAGACTTGTCTAGCGAAAAGACTGAAAGAGCCACG
>Ga0123342_1010748_pt1 | contig 10329 bp, 5 predicted proteins | sample Turbeawhitnodule_FD_89960 | JGI IMG/M metagenome (GOLD analysis project Ga0123342, IMG submission 89960) | Root nodule microbial communities of legume samples collected from Mexico - Turtle bean Mexico white nodule | ecosystem: Host-associated > Plants > Roots > Nodule | place: Mexico: Nepantla... | reverse complement strand
TGAAGCCCCATTTTCTCCGGGCACGAAGCGAGATCTTTACTGCTCTTGCCCATTCGTCGTAATTTTCTCCGCGCAATTGGACTTGCGTGATTATGTTTCCGGGATTGTCACTCGCGTTGAGATTAGGTCTTCTTAGCACCTCCTCCTTCGTGCTCTGCTTTGTTGGCATTATTCTTTTCTGGTGCATCTGCCATGGTTGTGCACCGTTGCCTTTGCTTTGTGTTTGCCGGGTAACCATGAAAGAATATTTTCTGTTTTATTCAATCTGTCTTTCATCTATAGCAATGATACATATATATAACCATAACATTAGAACCGTACAGATTCTTTTCCTAACATAACATTTGTAATTAAGACTAATTATAGACCCATTAATAGTGATTATATTCCTATAATTAAGTCTAATTATAGACTCATTAATAGTAATTATATTCCTGTAATTAAGTCTAATAATGATTTTATCCGGTAATACGGGTAGTCCTTTAAAATTTAACTTTTGGTCCAATCATTAAAGTCGGAAAATCTTCAAGTCCTTTTGGTTATAGATATTTGAGCCAGAAGATGTTATATGCATGTAAATCGATTTTGAAGAAAGTAATTCAACTCCAACTACAAATTCTTGCTTTCTTGATGCTAAAGTAAGTTCACTCGACACCTCTAAACAAGAAATAAAGCTATGGAAAAAGTTATCTGCTGAAGAAGGAAGAAGTTCACACAACAATGAGAAATGCTTTCAAATGATACACCACACATTCACAAGTTTATGAAGTTTTTTTTAAATCAGTAAAAAAATTCTTACATGTGGTAAGTGTTTAGTAATTTAGTTCATATGCATACTATCCTCACACTCGCCTTCTAACCCAAATATGATAATTTTGAACCTATATGGAAGCAAACACAATCTTAAATTATTTCTTACGATCCATAAGTACCTGGGATCTTTACTACAAATTTTATATTATCTAATTGTGTTATATTTACAAAATTAATTTGTTAGTCATCAAAGTTTAGATAAGGATGTATGCATATTAAAATATTAATCTATTTAAAAAAAATATGTTATCGTTTATTTCTTAAAATATGAAACACTGCAATGATAGTTTTAAAATATAATTTATTTAAAAGGAAATATTTGTACAATTATTTTAACTATTAAGCTAATTATTTACTATATTTTAGTTTTTAAAAATCTGAATAATATTTTATTTAATTTGTTTGGTTTTTTACATTTTGAATTAAAATAAATAAAAATTACACTTCTAAAGGTTTTTAATTTATTATTTTTAAAGGCTAAAATAACAATATCTTATACTTCAAAAGAAATAATTTATTTTCATTTTCAGCACCGCTCATCCCCTTATCCACTGTTTATCACCCGTCTCTCCTCAACGGCGAGAATCGATGGCGATGAATATCCTGCGTTCACAAATCTCCGCCGTCCCACTTTTTGACGGTGCCGCCACTCGCCGTCGTCGCTCTGCCACATTCCGCTTCAACGTAAGGTCTCTTCCGTTCTTCTCAAAACCAAACACTTTCATTTCCTCTCAAATCCTCCATTTGCCTCACTCCGATTTTTGCAATCCATTAGGGCATCCCTTCCTCTTCCGCACCAAAACGCTAAGTACCACAAAGAGCTTGAAGCTGCTGTTGACGTAGTCCAGAAGGCCTGCAATTTCGCTCTCCATGTAATCTTCTGTGACTTATTTTTTGTGTGTACTTGCTAAACCCTGAGAACCGATTCCGTCACAACTAGATTTTATGTGCATTGTTCTTTTTTAAGTATTAAAGCATCAGTAAGCAGTGACACTGGTCTCTGAAACTAAGAAAATGTTAAAGAAGTCTTGAGATATCAAGTCCAAGAACTTAACTCTGTAGTATCATTTAGTTCCCAAATACAAGTTAATATTTTATTTTAGTCACACATTTTTTTTTGAAATGTGGATTAATTTGATTATCGATATATATTTTAAAAAACTCTCTTTAATTTCCTTTAGTATAGGGACTAATATGACGTCCTACGAGATGAGAGATCAAAATGACTGTTTATTTTTTATAGCATTGAAGAATGTTATGTGATTTGTGTTAGTTGTCCTCAATCTGCAGGTGCAATCATCTTTGTTCTCAACTGAAGGGAAGGTTATTGAGAAAAATGACCAGACTCCCGTGACTATTGCAGACTTTGGAGTTCAGGCTCTTATAAGTTTGGGTATTAACTTTGTGTCAAGTATAAAAAGTAGCTTTACTTATTTCTGAATTGTGATGCTGTATGAATGAAACCAATGCGGTGTAAGTCTAATGAATTTTAATTAATATGGTCCATAACAGTTCTACGTAAATTGGTCTTTTGTCTAGGGACATTATGATGAACATTTTTTTCTAAAGGACTCAGCTCAGTGAAACTTGCAAAATGCCAATGAAATCTGATTGATACTCATAATTTCTGGCCAATGTGATGTATAAAGAACTGAGTACACAAACTAAATTTTTTCCTGATGCGTGCAAGGCCAGTATTGCACGCGCAAAAGTGGATCGGGAATAGGTAGATTTGCACGGCAATGAGTCAATGTGTGATTAGGAACAAGTTTTAGATAAACACTTTTTGAAACAAGTTGAATATAGGCAATGTGTGATTTTTTCCCGCTTGGAATACCACTAAAAACACAACGTATAAAAGTGTAATTGTAAACACTAGTTTGCTGCAACATAGTTTTCTTGTATTAATGTAATTAATGTAGTATTATAATTAGCATGTAGCCTTAAAAATAATTTATCAGAAGTTATTATTTTGATGGTATTGAAATTTTTTGTTTTATCGTATGTGGTTATCAAAACAGAGTTAAATAAGCTGTTCCCTTCTATACCTCTGGTGGCTGAGGAGGACTCTGCTTTCTTGCGATCAAGAAACTTAGTAGGTACTGTGTTTGATGCAATAACTGCTACAGATAGCTCCACATGCAAACCATTGACACAAGATGATGTACTAGAAGCAATTGATAGAGGAAGCAAGGATGCTTTTGTATTTGGACCAAAGCCGGCCACATATTGGGTGGGCATGTCTGAGTAGTTATATTAAATGCCGTGAAGTGATGCAGTTAGCTTCCTAAAATTTTGATTCATGGCTTCATTTTTTATGTTGTTGTATGACACATTTCACATTGCGTCCCTGGAGATGAGAAAATGGTGGTATATTTTTACTGTTTTATGAAAACTACATACTTTTACAAGTTCACTTCTGTTGGTCACTGGGACCTTATCTATTTAGAGGTTGATGTTGGATATTTATATATTTACTTCTCATGTTTGATTTTTCCTATTATAACTTATGGTAAATTCATTGAATAAATACAGCTGCTTGACCCAATTGATGGCACACGTGGTTTTCTAATGGCTGGCAAAGCCTTTTATGTGGTAAGTTATAACGTGGGTTATACTGTTTGAATTTCTTTTTAATAATAGTGCATAAGAGAGACATGTCCTAAAGGTTTCCATTTGGAAGAGCCTTTTGTTGTAGAGCTAACCTTGTGATAGTGCTTGAATTGTGATGCACATTTATCTCAAGTAACTGGTACAAATAAGCTGCATTTGTATATCTTTGTATAAGGAATTTTTGTTACGAGTTTTATTTTCTTCACATTGTGTCATGTTTATTCAATTGATATTATCTTAATCTAAGTGATTTCCAAAAAAATACAGGTTGGTTTGGCTCTGGTTGTTGAAGGAGAGATTGTAATTGGTGTTATGGGCTGTCCTACCTGGAAGGAAGATTTATCTGAGAAATCCTCTGCGGAGAATGGGGAGGGGTGGGATTCTCTTCATGGATCAGGAACTGTAATGATTGCCCAGAAAGGCTGTGGAACATGGATGAAAAGTTTGAATAGCCAACTGAAATCACCTGATGTGTGGACCAGATGTTTTGTTGATGGGTCTGACAAAATACATAAAGCACGATTTTGTATTTCAGATAGTGAAAAATGGGAAGCACTGCCACTGTTTCCTTTATTTAATGCAACAAGCAATGCTGATGACGTAGGCAGCAACCAAATTCTTCTTTTGCGGGCATGTTGTGGAAGGTCTCAGCAATATTATCTATTTTCTTACTTGATTACATGCAATCAAAACTTCTTTAACAATTGATGTTCTATGTGGCGAAGCGTAGGGTAGCTGGTAAAATCTAAAGCAATTATTAGTATGTGTTATTTCTTATTCTATTTTTACTGCTTAAATTTCCCGAGATTTGTTTTTTAAGTTAAAGTTTTGCAGTGTGCGTTCGAAAGGAAGTCTTTGTTAATATCTTATATCTGAAGGCTAAAGAGAGAAGTTGTTGCTCTAATTAGTATTTACTAATTCATTTAACTCTGATTACTATCTTGTAATTTGTTGATAGTTTCATCTCATGGAGTTAAAATTGCCAATATCTTTTAGCTTTATTGATTTTTCACCCTTTCTTCCTTTCATTTGTCCATTCCTTGATTTCTTATGGATCAATGCAGTTTATCCAAGTATTTGATGGTGGCCTCAGGAAGAGCATCTATCTTCATTCTTCGAGCAAAACAGAAGCCCATTATAATGGTATCCTATAAATTTTTAGGTTTGTAGTTGGTCGGATAACTTATTCAGTGATACATTCTTTATTTGGTCTTGTGTAGGCCTGGGACCATGCTGCTGGCCTTATATGCGTTCATGAAGCAGGGGGGAAGGTATTTCTTTTTCCTATCATTTTTGTGTGTTAAATATACGAAAAGCATGTCATAATATCATCATTGAATCTTAGGTATGTTAGAGTATATTAGAAGATCTATTAAGATTGACTTCCACATTTTCTTATATTTTGTTATTTGTTTTTTATTAAATTAGAATTAGAATTTTGAGTCTAGTATATGTATAAAGAAGAGTCAGTGTATTGTCTTTCGTAGCCCAACTTATCCAAAGCCAATTTTTTTTTGCTCGTTTCTTTCCCTTGTGGACATATAGTTAAAGGTATGCATAATAATTTATTCCAAATATTTACCCTGAGAACTATTACTAGTCTAGATGATTGTTGTGCCCCGAATAACTGATGGCAGCTAGTTTACATATATTTCCTTTTTCATCTAACTAAAAGGCGTTATTTGCTATTTGATGTACATGGCATCGTGGATTTCTTATTAAAGGAATTATTCTAGTGACAATGTGCTGTGGTGATTGAGCACAGCGGTCGAAACCCGAAACCTTTTACTTTTAGTCTCGTTACATTGTCCAGTCTTGGATTTATGAAATGCCTTTAAAGTTATTTAGCAGATTTGTAGTTCACGGACACTTGTATACGATTTCCATACTTTGTTATATAAGTTTACCCTTTAATGCATCACTTTTTCTCTTTTCATTTGATGATAATATCCAATTTGATCAGGTTACAGACTGGAACGGCAGTGAAATAGATCTGGCGGCGGATGTTGATGGCCGGCGGATTATATATCCCTCTGACGGTATCCTTGCTACCAACGGCCTTATACATAACCAGGTTTTGCAGATTATCTATCAGACTGCAAGAGTTTGATCTTAGGGGAATTGTTCATCCCAACTGTTTGTGAATTAATTTATATGAAAATAGTACATGTATATTCATGTTTTAAGAATTTTTTACATTGATTTGTCATAAATATGTGATAAATTTATTGATTTTTGTAATAATTATTTTAAACATCATCCTTGTAATTTTTTTATTGATTAATGTATAAAAATTACATTGACACGGGAGACTTTATTTTGACTATGTTACTTTGAATTGAGATTTTTAACTGACCAAAAAATCATTTTATAAGTATAATGTCTCGTCCAAATACAGGTGGAGTGGATAAATGTTCTGGCTGACAATGGGCTGGAGGTATTATAACACTGTGGAACAAAAATTCGTTTCAATTAGTAAATTCTATTAAGGGGAGGAGATGATTTATAATTGTGGAAGAAACCTGGGGAGATAAAAAACAGAGAGTTACATTGTAAATGTTTATTCGTTCAGTGAATTAAGAGACAACCAGAGTTTATGGGAGGAATTGATTAGGATTACAAGAAGCAGATCAAAACAAAATATGGTGTGTAGTAGGAGCTTTCTATAAACTGAGGAGAGGGAAGGAGTAAATCGGTTGGGGGCTAATAGGTCTGAAATAGAAAAATTTAATCTTTTCATCGAGGAGATGGAATGGAACTGTTAGACATTCCTATGTTAGGACGAAGGTATACATGGTATAGATCTAACAGGTTCGTAAAACCTAGGATTGTTAGGTTAGTATCACAAGAGTAGCTTCAAATTTGGAACGATAGCAAACAATATGCTATGAATAGAATGATTTCAGGCTACTCTGCATTGATACTTGAGAATAAATTAATAGATTGGGGACTTAGACCATTTAGAGCTTTCGATATATGTGAAACATACAATGGATTTTCAGAATTTATAAAGGAGAAATGAGAAACGTATGAAAGTGAAGGAAATGGCATTTGGGAACTGAAATAGAAACTAAAGAGAGCTGGATGTGAAAGATGTGGAAGATGATGGATCAAAATAAAATGTTATGTCATTTCAGACTCTCTGATACATGATCGCAACTTGAAAAAATTCACCTTTATTTTCTATTGTTTTCAGCACTGTGTTTTTTTTTTCAATGGAAAGAACTGACTGAACTCGGGAACCAAAATTTTATATATTCTTGAGACAAAACAGAAATGTATTATACGTCAGAGAACAACTATTTCTCTGGTATACACCTCTAAGTAGTCTTTGAGAAATATTACAAATATGACTATTTAGAGAATTTGACTATTAGAATGCCATAATAATGAGAGAAAAAAAAAACATTTTGATTTAGTCCATACATCAGGCTTTTCTGCCTTTGATTCAGTAAAGAGAATTAAAAGAGTATGGGTTTCCCATGTATTCATATTGACTAAATTATGTGTGAAACCATATATACTTTTAAAACCCTTTATATAATTTCTTCTGGTTTCCATCTCCATATTTGACCAGAAGTGTGGTTTACCAAAGCATGGCAATGCTATATATGCACCTAACCAAGGATTATGGGGGGTAAAAGAATTCTTCTAATTCTATCAATTATTGTCTTCTACAGCCTTGAGTGTATCTTTGAGGGATATACTACCTCATTGGAAACTGTATTAAAATCATAGTCGTGGCGTTGAATTAAACTGTGGTCTAATTTCACTGAATACCTACCTAAAGAGCTTGCATTTAGAGATTATTATTCTGTCTTCAACTATTTGCTGCTACTACCTATTTCATTATATTAATTTATAGGATTGTAAAGCTTTTATATATCAAAAACCCTAATCCATGCAGGAAAGTTCTGGAGCTCCATGAAAGGCCAGGTGTTATTTATAAATTGAACTATCAATCTAGCATAGTTCCATTTTCTCAACACTGCTTATCTTCTGCCAATCATATCTCATCCTAATCAATTATTTAGACTGGATAATAAAGTTCTTAGCTAGTTAGCACAATACCATATACGATGCTATTTAAAAAATGTGATTTATTACCTTAAAATATTAGTGCTAGCTCTTTATTTGCGCAAGCTTCGGATCTCGTATCTGGAAATAATGCCTTAAAACCAAAAAATAGTTTTCAAAGTTTGTTGAAGCTATTGAACAGCTCATAACAAATAATTAGCAAATTCTAAGACAGCAGTCACCAAATTTGGGTACACGAATGCCTCTTTACTACACGTGGACACCTTCTTGTGGATGCTTAATTGCGAGCTCCAAATTAAATAAGCATATATGTCTATGCATGTCACACACAGGGAAGGAAACAAATTGGACACTGTTGATGCATTTAATAATTCTCCTAATAAACTATGTGATGATTTCGTTGCATGACATGACAACGTCTCCAGAATATGAAGCACCAAAACTTGATCGACGTATCATAATCTTTTGTAGATTGCAGAGAAGTTAGGTTTGAATTAACAAACATATACATAATTTAGCAATGGCTCCCACACTACAAAATGTTTAAGAATATTTTAGTACCAAAACTTGAACATTTTCTGGAGGGAGGTAAACTGTTGCCAAAAAGAGTAGAGTTAGGTTTAAAAACATGGTGGCTACGCGATAGGAGAAATGTTAAAGAAAACAGAAAGGGAAACAAATCATGGGAGAAAATCTGAGTGGAAGATTAAATTAACGTTTGACTTAATAGCTTGTGTGCATTAGGCAGAGTTGGGTGAGACCATTTTGAAGACAATGAATCCTTAGTAACCAATGGTAATTTCACACCTTACCATCTTTTCCATTCATGAATCTTGAAAACTATGACTAAAATACAAAACTATCAATATCTATCAAACCATTTTGCTCATCATAATTTTTCTTCCCAGCAAACATGTACGAACAACATCAATTTTATATATATTTAACGTGTATTAGGTGAGAAAGGAGAATGTGATGAAAAGAGTAAATGCTGCTCATATTTAAAATATGCTTAAAATATTATTTAATTAAAATAATCCTAATTATTTAAAACTAAGTGTTAAAGCTTAAGAAAAATAATATTTTCATATTAGACATCCATTTCAGAATTTACTTTTAAAAATAATATAATAGTTAAAAAATATTATTTAATTAAAATAATCTCAATTATATACTTAAAATAGTCTTAATTAAAGTACTATAATTTAAAACTAAGAGTTAAAGTTTAAGAAAATAGTAATTTTTTTCATATTTCACATCCCACTTGACAATTTACTTTTAAGAATCATATAATGATTAAAAAAATAAAATAAAAATAAATATATATATATATATATATGAATTAGTTAATAAATTTATAGAAATGTAGAAATATTATTATTTTTAAAAGCAAATGTTAAGTCTAATTTAATTATGTGCAAGAATGAAGTCTGTTTGTGTCCGCATATATTTGATCTCATTACCAAATCCTACGTCACCTTCCTCAATCATTAGATAAACAACTTTTGCTAACTCCCCTTATCTAAATTCTTCTGTTTTAACCCATTTTATCATCTCATTACTAAACTTATAGTACAGGCTTATCAAATTATTTCTTTGGAATAAGATAAATGTAAGTTTTCTATATAAAAGAAAAAATTGGAACCTATATATTTTCTTTAAGAAAATTAGGATATAACTAGAAAATAAATGCATGCGTATGTATATTCCTAGAAATTGCATTTCTTTTATTTATGTACACATAATTTTAAAATTGAAATTGAATAATTTTTTAGAGCTCAGACTCTATTCAAATAAACATATAGTAATGTTTATTTTTTTTATGTATAAGAATTAGACATCCCAGATATTCATATTTAATATAATTTTTTACTAATTATTTTTTTTACCTTTACATAGTCCCTCTTGCTAAATCTGTTAAGGGACTTAATTTTTTAAAAAGGTTGAGATGTTTTGTTTTTCACTTGCGGGGTTCATAGTATGTTTCAACATAGGAAGCTCTTAAACGCTTTGTTGGTGAATGTTTGTTGTCTCTTTGTCAGGGAGATTCACTCCAATAATAAAAATATTGAACTTTGGCCAATCATAGGTTTACGTCCCACACACATATTCAACACTCATAATATCCTTCCACTTATTTTTCACTTAAACTACAAAATAAATGCAATAATATGACATGGGAGATGCATAATAACAAATTAACGAATAATGATGTTTTACTTAGTTTATTTTTAAATCATGGCCATTAGGTTTAAAGAGAGAGTTTTCGGTAGGTATGAGGATTCAAGAGTATAGAAACGGTAATTGATCTCAACTCCTAAATGATGTGAGACTATATTGACGGTAGATAACATCGTTAGGATCAATCACCGCATTCGAAGTATTTTTCATTTTGTGTTTAAAGAGCACTTTGAAAATTAAATAAGAAAGAAGTATATAAACTGTTTTTATCTATAAATGACTATATTAACGTTATTGGAAAAATAGTCTTACTGGATATCAAAATGAATCATTCACGTCAAAGATGGCTTCTTTTTCATTTAAAGTAAGCTTTTCCATGTGACTTGAATAGCTTCAGCTCAAAAACTACAAATGAATTGAAATTAGTAGTTTGAATTAGAAACGATGGCACTTCCATAAGGAGAAGTCAATAAACTTTTCAAATTTCACTTTCACGACCCACGACAAAATAAGCCAATTAATTATAATGTTTTTCAGATTATTTTATTTTTTACGAAAATCGCTTATATTAATCACCAAATAAAAATAATCTTATATATCATTTTCAGTGGGAACAGTGTCGGAACGATGACGTAATACAAAGGGTGGTGATAAGAGGTGCAATATATATATATATATATATAT
>Ga0123342_1010747_pt1 | contig 10330 bp, 4 predicted proteins | sample Turbeawhitnodule_FD_89960 | JGI IMG/M metagenome (GOLD analysis project Ga0123342, IMG submission 89960) | Root nodule microbial communities of legume samples collected from Mexico - Turtle bean Mexico white nodule | ecosystem: Host-associated > Plants > Roots > Nodule | place: Mexico: Nepantla... | reverse complement strand
TTAAATATAAAAATATATATATATATATATATATATATATATATATATATATATATATATATTTATAGGTGTTCAAAAACGATTTGATAACGGATGATTATGATAAGTTCAATAAATTTTCGATAAAATAGGTTTTAAAATAAATTAAAAAATAAATTTTAAGTGTAACTCAATCTTATAAAATTGATTATAAGATAATGTTTGCATCTATTTAAATATTATAAAATATCTTTATTTATAATTGATTTGAGATATTCAATATTAATAAAAAAAAAACTAGGAGGTCAAATAAAATTTTCCCATTCTCTTTCTAAAGTGTGAATGGCAAGTCTAGTGTGAATGGAAAATGAAGTTGGAATTTGAACATGTTGGGTCATTAATGGGATATAAAACCTCTTTGAGTTCTTTAGAGGGTGATTGATTTAATATTAATAGTAAACAAGTTTATATAAAAAAAATCTGACATTATTTTTTGTTTAAATTTTTTGAAACATTAAATTTGGAGGTTGTTTTTTTAATATGTTCAACTTTTTTAATTTTAGTTAATGAGACTAAAATTTAAGATTTTAATATATATTTTAAAAAAATAGTGACAATTTTTTATATTAACGTGAATGCTGTATATTCTGTGAAACAACTAGCAAAAGCAACAATATATACACTTTTATATTATTTTGATAAAATAAACTTGGTGTTGCCTTCCTGGTTCAAATAAGCTGAAAGTGATTAATTAAGCTGAATGTGATTAATTTTGCTGAAAGTGATTAATTAAGCTAAAAGTGATTCATTAAGCTAAAAGTGATTCATTAAGCTAAAAGTGATTCATTAAGCTAAAAGTGATTAATTAAGCATGTGCGCAAAGCTTTGTTTGGATTTGTCAACGCGAAGAAAGTTATTTAGTGCCGTGCAATTCGGGTCACAATGCATTTGCTCTCACACCATAGTTAAGGAAACATTCAAATTTTTACTTAGTAATGCGCAGAAAAACCTAAACCAACCAATCTATCTATGGTTTTTCCTGTGTTTTCTCTGCCCTGTTTTTCACTTTTCTCAACTCATGTGACCACACCGTTTCCATTACCCATCTACCCACGAGTTCCATGATCTCTAATTAAGCACTTCTACAATTTGTTCAGTTTTACGCTGATAATTGTACATTATTCTGCCTTTAAAACTGTGGTGTTTATATAATAAAGTTCTATTAAAAATCGATGTGAAGGTAGATTAATGCTAGTATATTTTAGTGAAAATTGGGTTGGAATTGTGAGTGAAATTTGGAAGCATAGGAACTCGGTCGTCTTTAATGGAGGAGTGACGGATGTGTTAGATGTTTTTGCCTCAGCACAAGTAAAGGTGTGGTCTTGGATTGCTGCAAAGTCTCGCAAAGTTTATTTTTCCTATCCCGGTTAGGTTATGGATCCTTTGGCCTGTATACGGCTGATTCGGTAAAGCTAGTTAGCGTTTGGTTTGGTTGGTCTTTTGACCGGCGGTTTTGGGTGTCGAGTTAGGAGTTAAATTGTACGTGTGTTTGTAAAAGGGTTGGACCACCCCTGAAGTGGTTCTCATTTATTGATTTTTTATTGCTGATAAAAAAAAATTAAAAATCGATGTGAAGGTAGATTAATTCTAGTATATTTTACTTCTTTTAAATAGGGTTAAATACGTAACTTTAGACCTTTTGATTATTTGTGATAAGAAAATTATTGTACGAGTCCCTTTCCATTTTCCTTACATGATAAATAGGAGTCAGATTACATTTCTATCCGATCAAATCTTCAAAACAGAGTAGTTCAATTTTACTTTAAAGATCTTTTATTGTCTATTTTTTTCTTACGATTTAGCCATCAATATTGATGGGGACAGTTAAGAAAAGTGTTCCGCTGAACTTGTTTTACCACATACTGAATTTTGGTGATGATTGGATATCATGTTTTAGGTCCCTAAATTCTAGAGTGATTTTTTCTGTTGGAGTTAGTTTCCACCAGAATAAAGAATTTCAAGTAAGGAAAACTATCTATGTTATTTTAATAGAACCTTAGATAACTGATTTAGATAATAATTTAATCTAGTAACTGTATGCATGTTAGGTTCTAAAGTTAGTTAACTGAATTTGATTATGAGTTTATATATGAGTATGAACTTAAAATATATATGTAACTAATTTGAGAAATCTTAAATGATGTATGAGTGATTGACACACACTGTATGTGAATGATATGTATTGTATGTGATTGATTCGAGCTTGCATGAACTTAATGTCATACATTCGAGGTAATGTATAAGATGTTGTGTTTTGGTATATTAAGTATGAAAAGCCTACGAGTAAAGACCTTTTGACTTCACTGATGATCTAAGTCGCATAGACTAAGGTATCAGTTGGTGAGAAGCTGAAGAGAGAGTTCATACACACCATGACCGTTTGTAGTCACACAATATAGATGTTTGGACTTATCCTGATCCGATTGGAGTGGATTAGATGTAAGTCTATGGTAAGACCAACTTAATAAGTCTTCCGGAATATAATAAATCCATATGTCATCAATGGTTGAAAGGGAATTAAGGTGTTGTTGGACAAATGAATTTATATAGCCTTAATATAATTAATGAGTCTTTCAAAATACGATAGATTTCATATGCAATCACTATGATTAACATGAAATCAAAGATATCGAGGGTTGAAAGGAAATCAAAGTGAGACAAATGAATTTATGTCAAGTCAGTATGATTGAAATGAAATCAAAGTAATGTAGGTTGAAATGAAATGAAATTATTATGATTGATATTTGGATTTTCTATGATTGTGTTTGAGTAAAAAGGAAACTAAATTAATTATGAATTACTAATCAGATTAGTTCTTTTACTTATATTTTCTTATGTTAGAACTTTATTTTGATAGTTTACCCTTGCATGTGTTTGTGTTGTGTATGAACTACGATGACTGTATTATGTATATAAGTAGATATTTGTATAAGTGAACAATTAAGGAGGACAATGCGGGCTAGCCCTAACCCCCATAGGCCCATCCCGCATTTGACCAGTAAAATGCAGGTTGGGTTGGCCCACCCCGCATAGTATATGGGCTGATTTTACTAGCCTGCTCTGGATAAAGGTTGTACCGCGAGCTTGCGGGCCACCTGTATAAGAAATATTTTTTTAAAAATTTAATAAAAAATAATTTTTTAAATAGAAATTTTAAATAAATTTAATTCTTTTTTATTTAGATGCATTAGGTAAATAGTCTCACAATATTATTCTCACGACACATGGTAATAATATGTAAGTAAAAATTATGGAATGTGAAATATGAGACTGCATGAAGAAAATATGAGGATGCAAAAAGAAATTCCTACATTTTTAAGTTATGCGCGTCATGCGGGCCAACCTACCTACTTCACACTTGACTCGTTCAGGTTGCAGGTTATGCGAGACAAACCTAAGCGGGCCGACGAATTAGAATAGGTATCCCACCTCGTGTTTTTCTCAATGGGCTGCAGGCCGGTCACACGACCTGTCTCGCTCTCTCATCCTTATGCAGGAGCGATATTTGGAGAGAAATATAAAAATAATATTTTTTTTTTCATTTTCTTTTTTTTAATAGGTAAATTTATACATATATTAAGTGATATAATAAAGTTTTATCCCTGATTTGATGTTCAATTTTTGGTTGTTACAACAAACACTATTAAAAACTCATTCTAATAGTTTTTTTCAGTAGAAGTATCTAAACGATTTAAAGCTTGGACCAAGAAAAAAAAATCAATTTTCACGTACATGAAAATGAAAAACATATCTAATAATTAAAAATATAAAACTTATTTGTAGTTTCTTAATTTATTTTAATAGACTAAATCAAGGAATATATATATATATATATATATATAAATATATATAAATAAATAAATAATGTGTGTGTGTGACAATTGACACAGGTTTTGTGGGTCCAAACTCCAAAGGCTAGTAGGCTATATATATTGCCTATTGACGATGATAGATATGTTAAGTTAGCCCCTTTAAAGGATTTTTCTTGATAAGTTATTTTAGGGAAAAGTAGCAGTGCTGTTCATTTGCGCCTGAAAGATCTGCAGTTGAACATCTTACTCAATGCCCTTATAACTTGCTTTTATCTTTTCATATTTTAGGTATATTTATACGTTTTTTAGCATACAAATCAATTACTTTTTGTTTTAATTTCTACAAAATACTTTTTCTTATTTTCATATATTTCTTAAATAAATAAACTCATATAGTGAGAAGAAATATTTTCCATGGTTAATTAAGATCCTTTGCAATTAAAAAACAATAAATTAAAATCCTTTGGATCTAATTCTTTTGTGGTAAGAAAAAAATATTTCACCAAAATTTAAACTTTTACCCACGTTAACAATAAATATAAATGTATGTTTAGTATGCATGCTTGTAATCATTATGACATTATCAATTGCATGATAAGCCAGTGATGATAGATCACTCATATACAGAAGCTATTAGTTTGAATAATTTGCTTTCAAAATTTAAGAATATGAACCCTGTAATGCTCCAATACATAATTGACCTAGAAATACTGCAGATGACATCATAGTTTGGAAGGCAATTTTAAGTGGCGCCAACAAGACATGACTCTGGTTTCATTGTGTGGCTCACCACCTCTTAAAGTGGTTGGTGAAAGTAACTTTTTAGAGTTTCCTCAGTAACATGACAAGAACAGATTTTCAACCAAAATATCATAATCCATTATAGGCAATCTGGTACGAAGAGATGCTAAATCAGAGGCTGAAAGTGAAGAAGAGAGCTTGTAATTTGGAAGAAACATTCTCGTGATATGGAACATGGATATATAACGACACAATACAGACACCCTACTGCTGTAAAGATACAACAAAACCCGCCAATTAAGGAATATGTTATTTATTTATTTAGAATATGTCACTCACTATATTTGTGGACCATGAAGTTCAAGAGATGAAATCTACCCATAAAAATGGCATGCCACCACTCTTGTGACTGATCATGAGTGAAAACACATTTTGGTGATATTCATATTGCATGAACCTAATTAACACAAATATGGCTTTATATTAGTCTAATAAATATGAGTGATTAAAGTAATCTTGAAGGGTGTGTGTTGGAACATGTTATATTCGTAACATTTGTTGCCCTATATGGTACCTGTGAAGTACTGAAAACCTGAAAAACTGCAACAACTGCATGCGACACAGAAATTCTCATTGAATGGCAAACAAAGAAAGTGGCATCTTCCCAGAATGGAATTTGTTACATCTTTAGCTGCTAGCTAGCTACCCTTGCTTAACTATCCGTACGTTTATACCGTCACCTCTTTCTTCTCAGGTCACAGAATAGGAATAACCCTGAAAGTTCACTCAGATTCATAAGTTTTGCTTTTAATTATATGTATTGGTCCCTAACCAATATTGATGCTTCAGGTGAACATCTTCCCCAGATGGTGATTCAATCATCACAAACATCAAAAGTCTATTTACTGGAAAAGAATAAAAATAGAGGATAGGGTTACTCCTGCTATTCTGGCCATTCTCATCAACATATTCCTTTTTCATTTTTACTTTATCTACTGTTTCTCCTTTTTCCTTCTCTTTCATATTTCCTCAAACCAATACTTACACACAATTCTTTAATACCGTACATGTTCGTATCAGACGAAAAAGGTACATCAAGTTAATTTCTATGATTATCACGAATCTTTTTTACATTCATTCTTCTAAATCTATGAAAAGTTGTTTTTTTTTTTTTTATATATCAATTTAGTTTTCTAAGTCATTTGTAAAGTAAACAGATATAAATATCGATGTAAAGCTAACTTTTTCTCCCTATATATAATTAATTTTTTTAACCAAGACACAGTTATGTATCTTGTAGCACAACTAACAGTTATCAAAACGTTATGCTTAAGTATACTTATAATTTTTTTATAGTATATTTACATTTTTTGTTTAATATTTTTTTAAAATTAAATTGTTTCCGAAATATTCAATTTCTGATATCATTTCCTATTGTTGCCAAATTATTTACTAGTTTCTAAATACAGTTTTTTTAACCCTTCTAAAAATACTTTATTTTTGTTTTAGTCTTTATATTAAATGTATTTGTTTTCTATTATATTATCAGGTAGACCAAGTCAATCAAATTGTGATGTATAAACGATTAAATTTTTTAAGTAAAAAGAGGTACATTATGACTATTAGCTATAATTTTCGTCTTATTGGTATTCGGACCAAAATCACAAATTTGATTCTCAATGAAACGATTGATGTGAAGATTTTTAAGGGATCCCCAAATCACCTCAAACCATAGATTAAAAATCTTTATCATCAAACCTCGTCGAAAGAGAAACAACTACCTAACTCCTTTTACACCTTCCACGCCATGGATTAAATCATCCACATCCATTTCCATCACAAATGATACCTGGAAACCTACTCCATCCTTAACCTTCCAACCTTCCTAAGAATATCTTAAACTATCAGAAGAAGGTTAATGATTAATGTTTAACCATTTATATTAAATCTCAAACGATAACTACTATGTGTGTGCATGAATACAATATTTAATTTAAATAAAATTACTAGAATAAAAACAAGTACATCAACAAAATATACTATAATACACCCTACTCCTACTATCGATCTAAATTAAATTTTACCTTATATTTTCCCTGTAAAATATTTTTATAAATTTTTTGTAATTTAATACCTAAAATTTTAAACAAAATAATAACTAAATAATTTAGTCTCTCCTGCAACTAAAATAAACAATTAGTCCCTATAATTTTTACAGTTCCTAAAGTCTAAATTCTAATTTTAAACATCTTACAAATACTACAAATAGAAACCAATTTTAGAGACAAAAAATAATTAGTTGTTATATTGACTAAATTCGATATTATTATAGAGACTAAAAAATTTATTGGTTTCTAAATTAGTTTCTATTATTAATAAATAGTTTCTAAATTGATATCTAATTAGCTGCAAAGATTTTTGCTACCAAATTTAGAATCTAAATAATTGGTAGTTAAAACTTTGGTAGCTAATTATATACTAATTTAGAAACTGTTTATACATAATAGCACTTAATTTATAAACTAATAATTTTTTTAGTTTCTAAAATAGTATCCAATTTAGTCAATATAAAAACTAATTATTTTTAGTCTCTAAAACTAGTTTCTATTTAATAATTTTCTAATATAATAAATATTGTTATTATTAATTTTATTAATGTTATTATTAATAATACTAGTATTAATATTATCATTAATATTAGTTTTATTAATTTTACTATGAATAGTAATAATAATAATAATAATTTTAATTATTATTATTACAATAATAATTTTAATTATGGTTATTATAATAATAATAATAACACTAATAATAATAGTATAATAATAAAATAAAAATAATAGTCATCACATGATTCAAAAGTTTTTTTAGTGGTTAAAAGTTCATAAGTATTAATGAGATTTGGATTCGATTTTTTTTAATAAAATCTTAATAAATAATAAACATAATAATAAGAGTATGTAATTATCTATGGATTTTGAATCCGATAATATTTATAGACAAAAAAGTTGTAGGTAATGTTGTTTTGCATAGGAAGTCGGAGGAGATGGGAGATTTTTCCCAGCATCAAACTGTAAGGAAGACTAAACATCGTGTCTCTTTTTTGAACAGTTTTATGTCATTTGTCCTAGGATTCAATATAAACATTCGTATAAAAATATCACCACATTTTTTCCATGTTGTATTTTTGGGGGTTGGGCATAAAAATGGTGACGTAATTGACTCATTTTTGGAGTAGTGTCTATATAAAATGTAATTGTAATGCAAAACATATACATTCTTCAAAACAACAACTAAATACTTGAGTGAGTCCCTAATCCCTTCTAGACTCAACTCTAGAATTTGCACTTGTGTGTACTCTCGTGTATCAAGTACATTCATAACCGATCATCACCAAAAATGAGTAAGTCATTTAAAAGAAACTATCATAATACCACAAACTTATGATCATTTATTTAAATAAAGACAATTAGTAAAATATTCATTGTAGTTCATCATATTGTCATAAGATACATATGTTGCAAATACATATAAATTTTTGGATCACACATGCTTCCAAATATCAAGGATATCTTTAAGGAATATTTGATACCTTTCAGAAGATATGTATTAAACAAGTCCCATTAGAGACTATCACTTTACCATTTAAGCATTCTAAAATGTTCTATGGGTTTAGGATATATTTAAATAATCTAATATTTGGAACTCATAGCGTGTTAGATGTGCAATAAATTCCCCTTCAGCATCTCACTACCTGATGCTTTAGTTTGTATGACTTATATAAGTAAAATCTCTTTATTGATTACTCTGTATCAAACTATCATCCATAAATCATCTTAGATTTGTGAATTCAATTCATACTTCATACATAAGCATGTCATTCACATCTCCATCACATGTGTTTATATATATATATATATATATATATATATATATATATATATATATATATATATATATATATATTGTCACAATTTGCTTAAATTAAAGCAATAAATCACTCTAACATATGATTCAACAATTTCTACACATAACATAATTTAAATATCAGGAAAAATTCATATAAATAAGGACATCAAATGCTTGAGCAAAGAAAATTTCACTGAGTGACGGTATCAAATGAAACATACATTGAAGTGATTGTGACGATGCATCCACTTAAGCACATCTATTTTCTCTAAGAGAGAGTATCAAACGATACTCTCACTTAATGACTCAAACGGTACCTTCGCTTAAACGCATCTGCTTTGGCTAAGTAAGATGGAGCACTCGCTGGAGTGACTCAACTGATACTCCCACTTATTGACTTAGACATAACTTTTGTCAGAGTACATCTACTTTTCCTAAATGAGAGTATTAGATTTAGCACATCTAATTTGTATACAAATGTAATTATTTATATATTAATAATATAGTATTTAATGTGAAGATGGTGTACAAAATAAATAAATAAATTAATTAAAATTTATAATAAAATATTATTAGAGGTATAAGTTATATTATAATTAATAAATAATTTTAACTTTATAAAATCAATAATAATAATACCTATTTACTATAATCACGGAAAGATATATTATTTTAATATAGATGAGTAGATTTTGAAATACATTTAAAAAAAAAGAAAAGAGAAAGTAAAAATACTTAACTAAGAAGGAGAAAGTATATATATAATGTATTTGCTTTTACTAACATTGAGTGAGAAATCCTCTAAGATGGATTTGGAAAAGCTTTGAGGAAATTGAATTAAGGGTTGAACTAAATCCTTCGAAGAGTGGTTGCTGAATTTGTTGAGAAAATACTGAGTGGAGCCTTTAAAAAATTCTTTGACGCTCAAGTTAGTAAGATCTAGAGAAGTTTTTAGAAGTATTCAATGAGTAATAAAAGAGAGATTGAGTGAGTACTCCATGGTGAGTGAAACTATATTTATAATTTTTTGGGTTTAGGTCAATATCCAAAGACGAGTTGTTACTATGTATGGACCATTCATTTTGTTATAACAAAATCAATTTCCATATTATTCTGAGTTGTGCATATTTGTAGGTGGTTTTATCCATGATTCTGAACCGTGGCCAACAAACCTGTCAAGGTTGTAGGCTGACCAATACATGTAAAATGCTCCCAAAGGGTACTTGTTGACTCATACACACAATACATTCAGACCAGAAGTCAGTCTCAAGTTGTTGGCAGAACCATTAACTTAGCACAACGTTTGGGTTAGATCCAAGGTTTTGCCACACATAGGGAATCACGACTAGTGATTAACAAATATCCTTTAGGCACCGTTTGGATTAGGGGATGTATTGCTCACGCAGATAGATGTGAGAGTCATCCCCTTGTTTGTATCCAGAGATGAATGAGGGAGGAGGGACGCAAAAGGGGGAGAGGAATGATTTTGAGTGCTTTGTAAAATTGAAGAGAAACAACAAGGAAAGGAGAGAAAGCCACATAAACATCCATATATTTACAATTTTACCCTTCACATATAACAAAAAATAATTTAAATTACTTAATTTTATTTGATTTCATTCCATATAAATTGTAAATATCTAAAAAAAATTTATTAATCATACACTTTACATCTATTTTTTATCTATTTTTTCCTTATTAATCAAAATTAATAAAATACATTATTTGAAATTTTAGGCTTTATAATAATATAATATAATTATATAATATAATAATAAAATAAATAATAATATTATAAATATTTATATATTTATAACAGTAAATTTTTT
>Ga0123342_1010746_pt1 | contig 10331 bp, 10 predicted proteins | sample Turbeawhitnodule_FD_89960 | JGI IMG/M metagenome (GOLD analysis project Ga0123342, IMG submission 89960) | Root nodule microbial communities of legume samples collected from Mexico - Turtle bean Mexico white nodule | ecosystem: Host-associated > Plants > Roots > Nodule | place: Mexico: Nepantla... | reverse complement strand
CAAATAGGTTTCAATGTTTTCCCATCTTCTGGCCTGAAACAATCTCAAATTATAGACAAGCTTAGCATTTTAGTTTGCTAAATGTAGCCAACACTAATAATTAGCGAGATATTGATTCTAATTATCATGTTTGCGGGAGAGAGCTCATAAAATTTAGTTAAAAGCAAGAACGTTGATAATCTTCTGAAAAGAGTTGCATAGCCAGATAGCCTTTTACAAGTATCATTTATCTGTTTTTCAATCATTTCTCCTAGGAATTAATATTGCATGCTCTCTCAACCACCCCCCATTTGAAGACAATAAAATTAAATAAGACAGCTAATAAATATCAACAATTATAAAACAGTTATAAGTTTAATTATAAGGAAAAGCTGATAAGAACTCACTGCATGCCATCTGTGTAGGTTCTTGTAGTCCCATTAAATGCTCCAGATAAGGATGTGATGCTTAGTACCCAGTTCTCTGAACTGTTTTCATACCCCTTGAATTCCTGAATACAGTATGAACACCAAATTATAAAAAAATACGAAAACCACAACAAATACAAAAATGAATCAATAAAACCCTTTAGAATTAGAAGGAAAGGTGAAAAGCACGGGAAACCATCAGCACCAACCTTATCAGCAAGCATTTGTTGCAAGACACGAACAACTTGTGCACCCGCTGAGTGTCCAACAAAATGAATAGGGTGATCCTCGTCCCACTCGGGGTAATGCCCTGCATCCCAATAACAATAACAGACAATTTCATAAAACATCACAAACTACAAAAGCTAAAACAACAGCAACAACAAAGAGAACATTCAGATCTCCAAACCTTGTTCATAGATTCGTCCAAACTGCGAGTGTCCACAAGCCGTGCTATGCTCCTCACCGTAATCAACTTGCCCACCTTTTAAATAATAGAACAATTCTCGAGCCCTGAGGCAAAAGAAAAACAAGGGAACCCTTTTCAGAAATTTTGCAAAACAGAACAAGCGTAGAAGTGGTACACAAAACACAAACGTTTAATCGAAACCACCCAAAATCAAGCTCTTATACCTCAATAACCCACCTATCATAGACACTGGTGAGAGAGCCCAAATCAGGGACAAGAACCCTTTCATCTTTCTTCTCCGCCCCAGCAAAGTACGACAAAGCCCCCAATCTCTGAGAAAAACGACCGTATGAAAGACAAATCAACACCCGAGAAGAGAAAGAGAAGGATACCACGAAAAGGGTAAAACTTGAGAAGAAAAGAAGCGAATAAAAGCAATGGGGCTTACCCCTTTGCCAAATCCAAAAATGCCATGAACCAACACAATAGGAGGAAGATCATGAGCATTGGTCTTGGAAGTTCCATCTTTGACCTCAACATTGACGTTAGGCTTGCGAAAATATTCATTGAGAGCCTGTGACAGGTCCCCAGCAACAGCGGAGCTAAATATGTAAAATCCATAAAGCAAATGAACCAAGGAACTCACAATCAGCTCCAACAATTGCAGATAAGAAATCCATAACCGCATCATTTTCTTCTTCCTTCAGAACCAACAACAACAACAACAAAGAGCCTTCTCAAAAAGAAAAACCGTAAAGGAAGGCTCTTTGCAGGGTTAAAATCAAAAACCGTTTCAATTTCAACCCCTGATATTGCTGACAGAGACCCTCCTTTTTACATTAAAAAACATCAATCCCTTCCACGCTGAAACAATTCACAAGCTATATTATTGTGGCAATTGGAAACTTCACGAAAGCCCAACCCTCTCTTCTTATATTTATATATAGCAAACAAATACGCGCTCTTGCCTTGCTTCAGACTTTCAACGTCGTCTCTTCCCACATTTTCTTCCTTTTCTACCTCACATTTCTCAATTCATTTTCCTATTTTCTCTTCCTCCACGTGCCTCCCAAAACCAAAACAATAATATAACAAACACTAAACAAATTCGTTACAACAAAATAACGTATCAGACAATAAAAAAAAATGCTCGGTTGGGGATCTGACACTTGTCTTACAACCTGCTCTCACCCTCACCACTAAATTCAACAAAATCTATATCCAAAATAATTACTATATTTTCGCCAATAAATTAGGGGATAATGAACAGAGTATAATTTCTTACAATATTTATAAATTAAAAATTAGTGAATACAGTAATAAGTGTTGTTTGGAGGTGCAGTCTGTGTGCTGGAAGGTTCCTTGATTCGCCTTATCCATGACATGAGAATTCGAAATTAAAATGAAAGAAAATCGATCATAGTAAACGTTGATTGGTTGGTTGGTCGTTGGGCGATCTACCCAACGCGCTTTCTTGGGGGATTACATTGGTAGAATGTTAAGTTTTACTAGATCTTATCCTACCCAATTACAATTTATTTTACTTAATTTCTTTGGTTAAGAACCCTAAAAATGTTGTGAAACTTTTAGTGTACATGTCAATGTGAGTTATTTGGTGTCATCTGTGTTGTGTTATGTTAGTACATTATTGGTGTTTGCCTCGTTAATCTGTAATGTGTTAAAAATCATATTCTAATTAGTAACAATAAAACACGCTTAAAAGAGTGTTAAAAATAATGTTTCTAGCATAGTCATTTTAACCAAACTCTCCATCAAAATCGTATCATATTAATTACCGTCTAACACTTCAAATCAAAATCAAGTGATACTAAGCAATTAATAAGTTTAGACTCAGCAATCAGCAATCCAGACAAAGAAAACTGCATCAACAATGATTTTAATTTAACTTTTAAGAAGTTGCTTTTGAAATGAAGCATTAATTATCTTCTATAAGTTTTAATTTTTATTTTATTATTTTATGTGTTCGAGGTAGAACTACTTATTTGGATAAACTTTAGCTGAGGTTTACCAAAATGAGCATCTACATGTTCAGAAATTTGAGATCTTTGGAGATAGATGGATACTCCAACAAAGCCAAAACCATAAGTTACGAATTATCTAACACTTATATTGCCAACAATTTTTCTAGAATAAAATGTGTTATTTTTTATAAAAAAAAAGATAAATTTATGTTTATAAGTTTGATCTACATTGTAACATTAATTTGATTTCAAATGGAAAAATTCCTCAACAAAGGACAGAGCCTTCAAAGATAAATCTCTTCTATTTCAAGTAACAACAAAGTAACTCTAACAGTTGTATCTTTCAACTTATGAATATTGATCATTATTTTTTTTATCAGCAATATGAATTATAACATTTGCTTTAGACAACTCTTTCAAATACAGTTGAAACAATTCATTACAAAGCATAATCCAATATCATAAAGAAATACTCTGAAACAACATATAAGATATATTCTTTATTTGAATCAAGATGACATTTTTTCTCTATTCTTCTATAAAACATGTGACTAACATTTAAATGTAGAACCAAACATATATTTCTTCAGTACTCAGTAATAACAATAAAAACGAAACCTTACCTTACCTATAATATCTAAATCTCTCACAAATTGGCCAACTATAACCAAACTTCCCTACAAATAGACCTAAAATTTGGACATATAACCAAACATTATTAATTTGATATAGTTTTATAATATCTTCGCATGATATTTTATGTCATTTTAAGTGAATTTCATAGTATTATATTGTTTTTAAGATGTTGCATAAATTCTATTCAAATGATAAGACATTTTATAATTTTTATAATTTAATATTGAAAGACTTATATGATGATTGGGTGGCACATGCGTATTCATGAATCATTCCGTGTTGGTATTTCTGATGAGTGCACTGCAATTATAAACATTGCTTTTTCACAACAAACAAAAATACGTGCAAATGGAAGAAGCCCTGAGTTTGCACAGTCTCCTTTACTCATTTTTTATTAATAGTTTCATCATTCTTTGTGAATATTGTGTTAGTTATAAAATCAATTGGTTGAACTCACCACACATTTTTTTATAATTTTTATTTAAAAAAATCATTATATTTGTGTGGATAAACATGAAAACCTAATAATTACTTATATGAAGATAGGTTACAGTTGGCAATCTGTGTTGATTTGTAATTATGTGTTGTTTCCACGTATATTTTTTTCATCACATCGTGTAAGAGTAACAATAATAATAATTAATAATTAATAAAATAAAGGTGTAATTACAAATCAGATTTTGGAACTTTCAAACATTTTGACTTGCTTTGCTGTATAAACAAAGCTTAGCTGTTTAGTATTTTAAACACCCAAGATTCTGTTTCTTTGATATCAATTGTGTTGTTCGGTTTGGTTCTTTTTGCGATCCTTTTGAGGTTGAGAATTCAATGCATCTATGAATCATCTAGTATGGTCAAGTTTAGGTTACCAAATTTTAAATATCAAAGGATCCAATTCTATGGTCAATAACTCACTGTCACAGATTTGTGGCTTAAAAGCATTTAACAATTCTTCTTTTTCTCCTTATATGTATCGATTTATTGTGTAAAAATAGATCACCCAATTCTCATCTGCAGCTAATATTTTATTTTGTTTACTTTAGTTTTTTTATACAACATAATATCAACAAGCATTTCACTGTCAACTATTTTAACTAGAATTTATTTTTTAAATTAGATTTTCATTTTTTCGTTTTAGGAATCTATAAACAAAAGAATTAATTATAAGCGTTATTATTGTTCAAAAGTGACGTATTTGACGTAAGATGATGAGAGTGAGCCACGTGAAAGGAAAGGAGAGAAAAATATAAAAAAAAGAGAAAAAAAAGAATCTGATGACTCAACACTCTAGAACTTCCCCTACCCTAATGCTGCCAATATATATTTTTTCTCTATATTAGACATCCACTGTTTATTTTATTTTATTTATGTCTTGGTAAAGTCTTTCGCCTATATATTCATTTTATTTCACTTTTTTGGAAAAAATTTATACTGTAATATAATATAATAATATAATAAAATGCATTATTATGTACACATTTTTTGTTTTCTTTTATTGTATTTAATTGATTATTAATCTTTGTAAATAAGTTTACATATATTTTTTAAAATTTTAATTATTTATATAAAAATGTTTATCTTTGATTTCTCGAAATTTAGCCATCCGTTTTAAAATTTTATAATTAATAGAAATGTTATCAAAATATACCCTGTCGTTGATTTATATTGATTCATTAAAATCGACTATTATAAAATAATTAAATAAAAATAGTAGAACAAGAAATACTTTGTATAATATTTTACACTTTTTATTGATTAATTTATATTCATCAATAATAAATAGCAAGGCTCTGTTTTATTTCAATTAATTATCTGAAATTTTTTAAGAGAGTTGTTAAATTAAAACAACTAAAACTAAATGAACTAAAATTGGCTACAAATTGTAATTCAACCATGGTATTTTTTCCCTACCTTATATGTAAATGTTTGTCATCGTCATAAAACAAGATAGATTATTAAATCTAAGAAAACATAAATCCTTAAATTTCAGTTAAAATAAAAGGAGAGCGCAAAAAACTATACTGTTCTTACAGGTTTGAATATTACTTGTTCGATCTCTTTCTCGGTATTAGGTTTATAATATTTGCATAATTTTTACTTTCTTGGATTTTTTTTATCTCACATGAATATTTATAATTGCACTCTATGCTCAAGTTAATATATGAGTTTAATGTGAGAGTAAGATTTTAGAATCAAAATTTTCATTACTTTCTATTATTGAGAAGGTTTACTCCTATATATTGATTATTTTAGAGTTGGTTGACTAAAGTCAATCCAATAAATTAAAGTGTTCATAAAGTTAAAGTTAAAGTTATGGGAGGTGTTTATCATGTGTTACTTGTTAATCAAATCAAATCATTAAATTAGGATTAATATGTGTAAGGTGATTCACAATGTTGAGAGGGTGTTGACCTCGTCTGTGACGTAGTCAGACCCGAACAATTTACTGACTCTCCAGACATAAGCGTGGGTGAAGAATCAACAAAGAATCTAACGGTACCAAGTTTCGAAAAGAAAAATTCATCTTTAACGTTATGTACCTAGTAGCCTCCCAAATTCGAGCGCGAGAGGCGAGTGAAGGGTCTAGAGTCAAATTAAAAATTCATTTCTTTAGCATTCCAACACATGATCGATATGTACGATATAGTGCCCCCTAAGCCCGAGTAAGGGGAGTGTGTGAAGGGTCTAGAAGGGGGTGAGGTCCAAAATTGTCAAAGAAGGTGCAATGTCGCGCGTTCGTGATTGTGGATGATGGCCAAAACCCACAGTCATGAAGATTGTGATGGTTTGTCTTCACATCAGAGGTGGCTATAAATAGGGGAGTTAGTGGGTTCCACCTTGCATCCCTTTATCCTAAACTTGCTCCGAGAGTGTTCCAGTTGAAGAAATTTAAGGTAAAGAATGTCTTCCTTTTCGTCTGACAACAGTTCCTCTTTGCCAAGGTTGGGTGGTGTTGGTAGAGGTGTTCCTAAGTATTTTTTGAACATCTCTAGTTCTGAGTCTATTAATTATGGGAGCATTAGTGGGTCGTCACATGCTAGCTATGTGCATAAGGGTCCTGGTGGAGAAGCCCAAAGAGTGGCCGAAGAGTCTGGTAAAAACGTCGTTGTGGTAACAACTGCGATTGGGTGGATGCCCGTATTCGAGAGGTTTCCTCAAAGTATCGAACTACCTCTATGTTGCAATCCCTAACTGCAAATGTAGATATTTTAGAAAAAGATGTGTCATATGGCATCATCTCACTTAAGATATGTAAAATGTCAAATGTATTGTGCTCACATGGCATCATCTCACTTAAGATATGTAAAATGTAAAATGTACTGTGCCTCGAGAGAGAAGATTCGTCTGAGGATTTTTGCTATTTTTATTCTTGCTTAATAATAGATATTTACGTCTAATTCCCACTGGACAATTTTATTATGGAAGTCGTCCGCATATTGAACTTCGCGCCGAATCAACTGCACCTTAACAGTTGGACTTCCTTGCAAACGTTCTTGTTGTTGTGTGCATCAATGATCCTAAGGACGAAACCTAGGTCCTTTTTGCATTCTTACTGTACTAGGTCGAAGACCGAGTGGGCTGGCTATCCTTTATCAGTCAACCGATATCATGTCTGCTAACCTTATTTACATCCCTTATAAATACTTTAAGGAGGGATTTTTCAAGGTTGTTGTCGAGAAGGGAGGTCGTCCATATATTTATGATGACGCGACTCCCCGATTCTCTTTCTATTAGACTAAAAACCCGACACATTTTCATATGTAGTCGAGGTTCCTAATGATCTTAGAGGATTTGGAGGTTCTGTATGTCCTAGACCATCTTCCTCGTAAAATTTTTACTTGGTAACTTCTTAGAGATTATGTGTCCCCTCAACAACTTGTTAATGTAGATGGTACGCTCTTTTCTATCTCGACCATTTGTTTTAGTTTTAATATGCGTTGACTTGTGTTTTGTGCATATATCATGACCTTCACGGATCCTGAGAGAAACAAGAACTATTTACTGGACCTTTGGTCGAAGAGCCAAGCTCGGGCGGTCCAGAAGGAGAAAGATCGAGCTAGTGTCGAGGTCGTGATCCCTGTCCTTAAGGTTGCCAACGCCGAAAACCTCATGCTAGAAAAACCTAAGAAGGTTGGGAAAGAGGATCACGGGAAAATCACTTGCCGCCATTTTGATTGATCTTCATCATGTTGATCTCCAAAATGTCCCCATCGAGACACGCAAGGCCCAAGCTCGTCAAGTCGAGACTTACCCTACTATGACATTAATTTGAAGGATAAGGTACCTATCAGCCTGAATCCTCTCGAGCATGACGCCTTCCCGTCTACAAGGGGGTGGCAAAGTGAGAGGAGTCGTGTGAGCCCCCGCAACCCGCTGAAAAAAATATGGGGCGGGTTACTTATTTCAACCTACTAGCTCGCATAACTCGCAGCCCGCACGGGCCAATGCAAGGCGGGACGGGTTGGCCCATATAACTTTAAAATGTAGAATTTTTTTTCTGCACCCCATATTTTCTTCATGTAGCCTCATATTTCACATTCTAAATTTTTTAATAAATCTTACTACGCATGTCTCGTGAAAATAATATTATGAGACCATTTACCTAATGCATCTAAATAAAATATCAAATTTTTTATTTAAAAAATTAGTGTTTTTAAAAAATATTTCTTATGCGGGCCAACCCTTATGCGAGACGAGCCTATTCAGGGCGAGCCAACCCGCATTGCCACCCCTACCTTGTGGCTGCAGAAGACAATATGCTTGATCAATACAAGCTCGTAGAAGCTCGGGTTCATGAAGGCTCTACGCCATGACGAGTAATTTTACAAAATCCCTCTAAAGTAGCGTAACTTTGATGCGGGGAAGAAATACCTAAAGCTGAGGATGTGTCAGCGCGACCTCCCACTCCAAATGTGAACAGGGTTGAGGCTCCTCGAATCAAGCTTGTTTTCGGTGTCTTATTTTTTCTTTTCATTGATTGTATACAAATATTTCTTACTCTATTTTGTAATATTTTGGCCCTGTTGGTCATTATCAATTAATTGATTATTAATAAACTTCAACCTTATGCGTTTATTTATTTCTCTTCTTGATGAAATCTTTTCCTTTTAAGTGATACTATTCTTGTACTTGTAATCTTATTTTAGTGAAAGTTATTATTCTTGGTATATATCATTTTTCGTTATTTAGGTCGTCGTTAGTTTGACCTTCATTGTTCAAGAGGCAAGTTGTTAATTTTGCCAATTATTCTTGGGGGGATCTAATTGGGTGGAGTCTTCTACGACCAAAGTGTTAGTTATGCTCTCTTTTCGGTAGGGTTCACTTGGGCTTTTCTTCAGTGGAAAAAGTAATTTCTCTATTAATTCATTGTTCTCAACAAGATCCAATAATCTGGAATCTTACTTGATCGAGAAGGTCATCTTGGTAATTTGTCTTGTTCTTGACAAGGATCCATTAAAGTGAAATCTTCCTTAGTCACACTAGTACAAAATTCTTCAATAACGACACTCTTCAAAGACGGTTTGGAGACAACCATCGTTAAAAACGAGGCGGTGGCATTCTTGTAATCTTTTTGAAATTTTTTTAGACTTTTAACGACGGTTCCCCCAGAACCGTCGTTAAAAGATGGGAGGGAAAGATACGACGACGGTTCGCGCCAAGAACTGTCGTTAAAAGATGGGTTTCCGTTAAAACCCTTTTTCTCCCCATTTCAGTTTTTTAGACTATTTTTCAAACTCCCATTTTCATTCACAAACCTTGGCTTCTTACTCACAAACCGTGCCTCCACAAGACTCACCCTTCCAAACGCCAGACGACCAAGCTCCACTGCTGACTGACCACGAAGCTGTCACTAACCGAGCCTGCCGCGAACCTGCCGCCGACCGAGCGAGACCGACCCTCCCGCGAACCCCCTGCCGCGAACCTGCCAGGGACCGTCGCCGACCGACCCTCCCGCGAACCCCCGCTGACCGAGTCGCAACCTCCCCAGCCGCACGCGCGACCCCGCACCGCCGCCCACGCGACCCGCGACTGCCGCCCCTGCCGCCCCTGCCCCCGACCCGCGACACTGACCCTGGACCGACCCGCGACTGCCGCCCCCTGCTGCCGACTAATTGTCCGCGCCCGACCCGCGACGCCACGACCGCGACTGCCGCCCGCATTCACCGTACTTGACGGCGCCTAGACAAACGCCGTTCGACACCTGCCTTCCAGCAATTAGTGACCTCCATGCCGCGCCAGCTACCCTCAAAGCCGTGCCATTGTGACCACCGTGCCTTCTGAGCTGCATCGCTGTGCCCTCCGGGCGTCGCTACTAAGGTTAGTATATTTTTATATATTATTAACTATATTTTGAAAGTGTTTATTTTGAGTTAGATATTGATTATATATATTAAACGAACTGATTCTGAGTCCGAAGGTGTCCGACCTTCGGCAATTTGGATTTAATTTTCAATGATTATATATTGTTTTGAGATATTGAGCGCACTGATTCTGAGTCCGGAGGTATCCGACCTTCGGCAATTTTGATTTATTTTTCAATGGTTATATATTGTTTTGACATATTGAACTCACTGGTTCTGAATCCGGAGGTGTCCGACCTTCGGCAATATGCAAAGAAATATAGGAGTTATCTCGGAGTATTGTCTCGTGAAAGGATCTCTATCTTAACTCAGTCTGGGATCACGTGACTGACCACGAGAAAAACATGATTTGGCAAGATATTCTGGTATGTAACTATTTTTACTTTGCTCAATCTAAAGTATGAACTAATTATTTCAAACAATGTAGACGCATTACAAGATCCCGAATGTGGAAACCTTGAAAGCGAAGGTTCTTTCAGATGTGGGTGTCAAGTTTCGTCAGTTCAAATCAAAATTGACAACAGATTATATATAT
>Ga0123342_1010744_pt1 | contig 10331 bp, 2 predicted proteins | sample Turbeawhitnodule_FD_89960 | JGI IMG/M metagenome (GOLD analysis project Ga0123342, IMG submission 89960) | Root nodule microbial communities of legume samples collected from Mexico - Turtle bean Mexico white nodule | ecosystem: Host-associated > Plants > Roots > Nodule | place: Mexico: Nepantla... | reverse complement strand
TTCAAAGGCCTCAACAATATCACAATCCACAACAAATCCCCACACTTCCATTACTTGATCCCATGCCTCTCTTGGATGCACCAACATTTTACATTTTGCTTTCACATTTTTATCAATGTGAAATCGACAAAGCAAATTATAAGCTTCAGGAAACACCATTCTAATTGCATTCATTAAGGCAACATCTCTATCACATACCACCACCCTAGGGCATGAATCAACTCTAAAAAACAACCATTTAACTCTGTCAAGGGCCCATAAAAAATTATTTTCCTTTTCTTCTTCTAGTAAACAAAATGCAACGGAGAAAGTCAAATAAGTTGACGTAATCCCAACAACCTCAAGTAACGACATCCTATACTTGTTCGTCTTGTACGTACTATCCATTAATATGACAATATTAAACGAGATCACTAGTTTTACTGAATTTGGGTGTGTCCAAAATATATCTTGCACAATATTCGAGACCTCATCACACCTACACCAATGCATGTACCTGTCTCGTTCCAGTAACAACATCAACTATTGCATTTCTGTTCTGTGACCTTGTTGTGATCTTCGGTGAACAATCATTGCATTATAAACCTGCTTAATCGTCATCACATTCTTCTCATTTCTCTCTTTCATGGTTAGTAAAATATTTCTTGGCTTCATCGAAGTTTTAGGCATATCCTAAACCATAACCTTTTCCTCTATACTTAACCTTCCAGCATACGGATGACCCACCATTGTCTTTGCCAAGTCATGATTGTGAGAACCACAAATTAATTCAACCATCCACCCTTGACCACCTTTGACTGGTTTGCCTCGCAATCTGAAAGGAAACTCACACTTCCTACTTCACGTTCAATTGACATCTACTTCTTTTTTATACCGTCTGTATTTACCTCCTCTCTCACAACCTAACAATACGTAGGTCATCCTTCCTCGTTGGCCCGTCCATGTATCCGACCTTAATATAACAATAACAAACCCATAACTATAGCCAACACTTCTCGCCAACTCTAACAACTCATCTCGATCACGAAATACCTACAATAACATATACCAAATTTTAAAACAATTCATAAAAAAAGCATTCGCAACTCTAACATTGACCATACCTCATTTGTAGAAAATGCCTCACTACACTCATGTGCCCTGTGTTCATTATCTAATGCGTAATAACTTATTGACTGCTCCAGATCAACATCATCTAATCCATCCCACACATCAATCTCCCCTAAAACTCCCATGTATGAATCTGCTGTATCCATTGGGCAGTTGAAAAAAAAAATGAACACTTAGCTTCCGGATAAATAAATTCATAAGGTAAAAAAATCAACACTTAGCTTCTGGATATGTACATCCGTAAGCCAATTTTCACCTACGGACATGGGCATCCGAAAGCAACAAACCAAACTTCTGGATGTTAACATCCGTAACGGAAAAACCTGACTTCTGGATTTTGACATTCGTAATGCAAAAATCAGACTTCCGGATGTCGATATCCGGGACCAGCTCAGTTTGAACGAAACACCATAAACAAGTTCAAATGACTACTTACCTCATTAACTTGGCAACCACACCTTACACTAAACGTTTGTGCACAACAATGAATGTAAACCTCCTCTTCTGCAACTCAAAGCAAAGCTTCACCACAACAATGAACTTCCTCTACCTCACCATACACTATTTTTCAAAGTGAAGAAGAGAAGGGCACAATGAAAGTTTTAAAAATTCGTCGGGTGCCAGTCATAATTATCGGGTGCAAGAAGCAATTGCCTTTATTAAATTACTTGTAAATCAGATTTTTTTTACTACAAATGGGCCCAATTAATACAAAACAGCAAATTCAGATTGGAATGTATTCAACTACTTGAAAATTCATATTTTTTTACTAAAAATGGGTCCAGTTAGTAAAATTAATTTTCAATTTGAGATTTCAATTTATTAAATTACTTGTAAATTATTATTATTTTTCTGCAAATGGGCCAAATTACTGAAAAAGAGCCCAATTTTAGATTGGGATGATTTCAATTACGTTATAGATTTTTTTACGGAAAATGGGCCTAATTAATAGAAATTAATTTAGGCTTTCTCTTTCTGCACTCCTACGCTTTTTTTCCTGCACCCCCATAATTTTCTAAATCCCAAAACTGTCCTTGACCTTTTATTTGAAAAAGGGCACCATAGTTACTGAAAACCGGAATCTGGGAGTGTGCTACGGATTCATCAATCCAGATTTTCGGATTGCTGAATCTGGAAGCCTAATTTTGTTACGGCTTGGTGGATTCAAAATGTTTTTTTTTTAATTATGGATTTCTGAATCTGGAATGGATAATTCTGTTGCGGATTGATGGATGTAGAATGTTTTTTTTAATGTGAAATTCATATTTTGAATTACGGATTGGTGGATCGGAAATTTTTTACCAGAAGTGCCAATCCAAAAAAATTTTGGATTCTATAATTCAGAATTCAAGAAAATAAATACAGTTCAAGGGTATTTTAGGGTTTTAAAAAATAATAGGGACAGTTTGATCTTTGCAAAACATTATAGGGTGCAGGAAGAAAAATGTAGGGATGCAGGAAGAAACTGCCATTAATTCATTTTCAGATTTCAATTTATTAAGTTACTTGTAAATAAAAAATGGTTTACTACAAATGGGCACAATTGCTACAAAAGAGTCCAATTTCAGGTTTGAATGTATTTACTTCTAATTTCAGATTCTTTTATTATAAATGGGCCTAATTTGTACAAATTAATTCAATTTCTGAATTCCCTTTATTAAATTACTTGTAAATATTTTTTTACTATAAATGGGCCCTATTAATACAAAAGTGCTTAATTTAAGATTTTAATGTATTCAATTACTTATAATTTTTGGATTCTTTTTACTACAAAAGGGCCCAATTAGTAGAAATAATTTTAATTTCAGATTTTATTTTATTAAATTACTTGTAAATCAGTTTTATTACTACAAATTGGCGCAATTACTACAAAAGAGCCCAATTTCGAATTTGAATATATTCAATTACTGATAATTTCAGATTCTTTTTACTACAAATGGGCCCAATTTGTAGAAATTAATTCAAGGCAATTGCTTCCTGCACCCAACACATTTGAACCTTCACCAAACACAATTTCAAAAATTCTGAAAATACCCTTTATTCAAGAAATGAAAAATCCAAAATTGAAAATATTGCATTCCAGAAAAGTAGATCCGGAAGAAATTATTGTGTTCTGGATATAAAAATCCGGAAACAAAATATCAAAATCTTATTCCAAATAAAAAAATTTAGAATTAAAAATAATACATTCCAAAAAAATTTAACCGAAAGACATTATTGTGTTCCGGAAAAGGGGTCCAGAATGTAATTTAATATCTACCCCATTTTTTAAGGGTATTTTTGTTTCTTACCCTGTAATTGGGTGGAGTAATATGGTGCAGGAAGCAATTTCCTTAATTCAATTATTAAAAGGCACTTTCTTCCTGCACCCCTAAATTTTTTTTTCTGCACCCTCACAATTTTGTAATTTCCGAAACTGATTCCCACAATTTCGGGATCTGGGAGTGTGCTACGGATTCATCAATCTGGAAGTGAATCATGTTGCATTCCGGATGAGGGGGTTTTCGAAAGCAAAATTTGCATAAATTATTGATTTTTGGATTGCTGAATTTGGAAGCCTAATTTCTATTACGGATTGGTGAATCCAGAATGATTTTTTTCAATTATGGATTTCTGAATCTGGAATCAATTATGGATTTCTGAATCTGGAATGCATATTTTGAATTATGGATTGGCGGATCCGGAATGTTTTTTTCAATTATAAATGTTTTGCATTTTTTTATTTGGATTAACACTATCATTCATGTACTACCGAAAGCATCAATCCAGGAGATTAACGGATGCGCCAATCCGAAAATTTACTGGATTTCATAATCTGGAATAAAATAAAAAAGTGTACAATTTATATAGGGACACTTTTCTCTTTGCGCAACCTTTTGGGGTGCAGGAAGAAAAATGTAGGGTTGCAGGAAGAAACTGCCTTATTAAAATTCTTTGTAAATCAGATTTTTTTTCTATAATGGGCCCAATTACTACAAAAGAGCCCAATTTCCGATTTGAATGAATTCAATTACTTCTAATTTCAGATTTCAACTCCATTTAGTACACACAACCCAATTACATTTCATTAACCTATTTACATTTCAAATTTTTATTTGATTAAGCCAGTACACGAAAATTATACTCTCCACGCCAGATCTAAAACCTTTATCATGTCTTAACTTTTTTCAATTAACTCAATTCATTCACTTAATCAACCATATTGCTCAATTAAGCAGTTCTAACACAGTAACATAACATTTTCCCTCTTAATCATCGTATAAAAAAGGCCCAAATTAGATAAGTAACTACATTGAGTATTTTAGAATGACTAAAGTTTAATTTTGTATTGTTTTTGAAAAGTTTATAACAATTTATGTTCTCTTGGTATCTCTTTCTTATTAAACTAATCTTCGTTGACATCATCTTTATCTCAAAATATAATACAATTTATATAATTTTGTATCTAGTAAAATATACTATAATAATATTTAATTAAGTATCAATATAACCAAGTATTTATATTATTAAAGAGTTCTTTTTTAATATTCGTTAATAATAAAGTGCTCTAAATTTTTTTAATCTTTTTTATTATTGTAAGAATCAAAATAAATAATGTTCGGGTATTCTTCTATCATTGAATATTAGAAATTGAGTTTTAGTCTAATTAGTGGCAAATTTCTTAGATTTATATAGGAAGACTATGCTGTTTTCACCTACGGAGCACAGTATTTTTCACGCCTGGGGAAGGTATGTGTACTGTTGTTTTGTAGGGGGATATGCAAATAATTTACCTCTGCAGCACTTTGGCTTATAAATACTATAGGCTGGAAGGAAAGGGACAACTAAGAAGATGAGGACTTTCTCATGTAGTAATGGAACATCAAAGATGGTGTTGGAGATCTCATATTAACTAGAGATTAGAGTATTTCATAGTATATAAGTGGATGCAAACCTCACCTCATCGAACCGGTTTTATGGGATTGAGTTAGGCTTAAAGTCCAATTTGTAATAGATGGTGTTGTCAAATAGTTGGAGTCTTAAGACTGATGTAGTTGGAAGGTTGATTTAAGATAGTTTTCAGTTAGGGGAGGCTTTAATGCTACAATAATATTGGTGAGTTTTACAATCTAGTTTAGTAGTTAGGGGTTTTATTCGTTTTGTAATAGGATTGAAACATCCTTAAATGCTCCAATTAATTTTTTTTGTCAGATGACTCCTTTTATCAATAATTTTTATAAAGTATGGAAGGAGATTTTTTTTTTTATTTGAGTTAGATAGATATTGATTATACTATAAGGAAAACATCTAGTTATTATTGAGAGAGATGAATCTGTCTGTGAAAAACAGGTGAGGTCTAATTGTTGCTCTAATGTTTATAAAGACCAAGACTTCTACTTGAATTTGATGTTCTATTATGATAATAGTGCAAGTTTTTGTTAAGGGATGTAGCTACTATCAAAGGGTGATATTGTTTTATGGTTTTTTCATCTTTTTACTCATTGCATATCGTTATATTGTTATTTCAGTTTGTGTTTTTTTTTTAAAAAAACTTAGTGTCATTTAAATTCATAATTTTGAGACAACGTTTTTTATTATGAAATTGGGTAAGTCATGCCACTCCTGTTTCAATTATTTTAATTTAACATTAAAATCATATCATTCATAAACAACTTCATTCTATATTTTTAATCAAAATCATCCTATGACACTATTTTCATTCCGAATTTCATAATATTATATATTGTTTTTTATTATTATTTGTGTTTGTTTATGTTCTGATTATTTTTATGTTTTCCGTTTTACATTTCATTATTTATAATTTAATTTAGTTTGGTGGTGGAAATTTCAAAATTTGTGGTTTTTTATTATTTGATTTTGGATTTAACTCCTATTGGATTGAATTAAAGTTTGACACGACTAAAAAGATATACTAGTAGCACCAAATCGAGTGAGGATAATGAGAGTGCATGGTGATAGAAGTGGTAGGAAGAGTTCGGTTCACCTCAAGGAAAAAGTAATGAAAATGATTCGGAGAAAATGAAATGATGAGAGACTATGAAATATAGAATGATAAAAAAGTGTTAATTTATAGGTTGATTGTTATTATAATCAATATAGAAAATGTTACTTGGTTGTTTTACCGACATAAACTAATCTTAATTTTTATATTATATAGGTGGATTATAAAATTGATTTAAAAAATGAAAAAAATAATCTGTCATGGATAATCAGAAATATTCATCCTAATATAGAAGAGTAAATCTAAATAGTAGTATTTTAAAAAGTATTTTTTTATATTTCTCAATTTCTTTCAAGGTTATTTTTTTTATAATTTTTTTATCAGAAAAAAAATATGAACCACTTCAGGATGATCTAATCCTTATACATCTTGGATTGAAAGTTCATAGCAGTACAAACAACAATAACAATTCCATATAAATCGTAAAAAAAAATATGAACCCAACCTACTACTATTCACTTGTTTTTAATTGAAAACATACAAACTAATAAATAAAGACACCAATCACAAAAAGAAAAACAAGCGGAAGAAATTTTAAAAGTAATCCGATAATACTTTTTTTAGAAAACGTGATTAACAACCTTTAATGGGATTTTCCTCCCAATCATGTAATTTTTCTGATTTACAGAACTCGAGCTCTAGATATTGCTTTAGAGCATTGAATATAGTTTTATGAAACTATTTTTCTAAATTGGAAAAAGTAAGGTAGTTAAAAGAATTAAAAGAAAATAAATATTGTAATGGTAAATGAGAGAGTTGGCATGGCGACAATGGGGAGGCATGCAGCTTTTATGGGACAAAAATGAGACCATCCGTAAGGTTTGATACTGTTAGAAATTCTTTGCCCTAACAGTCAAACCCAATTTGCTACATCAGTCACTTTTTGTCTCACCTTTTCCCCCTTTTTTTACTTTATGAATTTTTGGGAACCTTAATATTGGAATTTGGAAGGAAAACCTTTGATCCAGGTCACACTTTCTTTCTCTGATCATTGCATCATTAATTGCTTGGCCATGGCAGAAAGTTACAAACAATAAAACAAACTCTACTTTTGTCTACAAATTATTTTGTCTCTTCTCATTCATTCTTTTTTATCACTAAACCAATGCCCTTGCTTTCACTTCTCAACGTTTTAGATGTTTGAAGAATATAGGATTGCTAACTATAAAATACTGTGTTTGTGTGTGTGATTAAAACAATGAGCTCATCAAAATTATGCATCCAAACACACCTCTTTAAAACCTAACTTTTACTTTTCCTTTTCTGAACTTTTAGAATGTAAACGAGACACTCCCGGAAAGAAAGAAGAGAGAGGAAGACAAGGGTAAACATATTATTCACTGCACTAGAGGATTAAGTCAAGGCAAAACTCAGGTAACAAAACTTCACAATCTTCAATAATCCATAAAAAAATTGTTTTAATGTGGTTATCAGTGGTAATAAGAGAGTCAATAAGAGCGAGAATGTCAACATTCTTCTTCATGTCAAGAAGATAATTAGTGGATTGATTTTTCTTGAAAATGCATAGTTGGATTTTAAGATTGTTTGATTTTGGTTCCATTTTTAAATGCATAATACACATATAACTTTGTCCAAATCTGAAAAGAAAAATTGAAACCAACCATTTTTGTTAGAATAGAAGTGGACATGGATGCAAGAAGCCAAGCAACAAGAAGCTAAATCTTGTTGTTCATAGTGAAGAAATTCTTGGTTGATGATATTGTTAAGAGCTATTGCAGGTGACATCAATTGTGGTAGAGGTTAGGTGGATCAACTCATAATCAAATTGTGACATTTGGGTTATTATACACTTAAGTAGAAATAGTTGCATCCTGACTTCAATTGTGGTAGAGGTTAGGTGGATCAACTCATAATCAAATTGTGACATTTGGGTTATTACACACTTAAGTAGAAATAGTTGCATCCTGACCCTTAACTATAACTTTTGACCTAGTGATAAACGCTCGATGCAACAACTGGTATCAAAGCCAATGCCACGAGTTCAACTCCTCATGGACAATTGTTCAGGGGGAATTGCACAATTGTCATGTGGTGGTCGAGTCATAATTGAAGAGTTCAATTCTTAGTGGGACAATTATTAATGGAGAGATTGTTGCAGGTGACATCAATTGTCCTGTGGCGGAAGCCAGGTGGGCCATGTCATAATCGAATCATGGTGCTTGAGTTATTACACTCTTGAGTAGAAAGAGTTGTGTCCGGACTATTAGCTATAACTTTTGATTTAGTGATAAGCACTCAATCCAACAAGAGTATCTTTAAGGGAGGTAAATTTGAGGGACATCTTGACTTTCCAAGAATTTAGTGAGTTTGAGACCTCTATTGCTAACACTTATTTTTGCTATATAAGAAAGTTGTCATCTAACTTAAGAGATATATAAATATTGAAAGTGTGAGGAAGAAAGGAAGAGGGAGCCTAAAAAATTCAGAAAAAAAAGGACTGGAAGTCATGATCAAATTTAATGAGCTCTGAATAGAGAAAAATAATATTATTCATGCATACATGAAAAATATTACATTAAAGGATATATTGATATTAGATGAACTACTCCGAAAAAGGAGTTATACACCATTAAATATTCCTTATTTTCATTATATTATCATACATGATTCAATTATAAATTTATAATTGAAATCAACTTATAACACGATTAACTATTTGATGTTTTTCTAAAATCAAGTTAAATTCTAACATGATGGATAAGGAGCACAGTGACATATAAAGTTTTGTTATATTTAAGTATTATATATATATAGTTAATTTAAAAATAATAAATTTTATTTTATTAAATAAATTACTTTTTTATTGTACATTATTAATATAGAATTCATGTAGTATTTTTGCTAGTTTCATCCACATCTACCCATCCAAATCACTAGTTTTGGCTTGATATGAGCAATCGGGTTAGCATCACAACACTAACACTTATCTTGATAAGCAAGTAACCACCAATAACCATCCAACACATTTCCATACTAACTGTTCAAAATATTAAATTTGAAAATGCTTCAAATATGAAAATAAGAAGAGAGGTATCGCAGGAGGAAGGCAAATAAAATAAAAAAACATACATAATATAGGAAAATACGAATGGAGGAGATAATATCATGATAATAAGAAAGAAGAAAGTAAGGACTAACACCACTCTTGATGAGGATGAGAGCATTGATGTAAGAAGGAAAAGAAGAATGCAATGAAGGAGAAACAAGAGAAGCATGAGATATGTTGAATGAAAAACACTTGGGTGAAACAAACTCTAAAACGATCTATACTTTTATATATGTTATAAACAATATATTATGTTGTATTTTTAGGTAGAAATTAGTGTATTTTGACATTTGACATAGTATGTGTTATAATGATGTTTATTGAAAATCTCTTTTTTCTCTCTCCTCTTATCCTTTTATTTTTTTATCATTTTTATTTATTCATTTCTTAGTATTATGTACAAATTAAAAAAAAAGTTAAAACTTTCGAAATACATTATTTAATAATTAATTATATATTAGTTATAATTAAGATAGGAGGTTTAATAAAGATAAAATGATTGAAGATTTATAAATAAGCTATAGATGTTTATTCCTTGTTTAATTATAATTTATCTCTCTAAAATTTTAAAATTTCTAAAGTCTCTCTAGATTCTAAAGATAATCAAGATACCATTATGTTGTCATAGCATATATTTGAAGAGGGTCAAATGCATATTCTTGATTTAGGTAAGTAATTTAATCCCTACTGTTCTTACAGCAGGGACCAAGAACACTCGAAATAGGTTAACAAGACTAATCCTTCAATCTTGGGTTGAATACTATCTTGGGCTGGATACTATCTTGAGTTGGATACTTGATTTCTCTCCTCGATGGGAACTCTTGGCTTCTCCTCTCGGTTGGTGCTTTCGACTTCTCCTCTCGGCTGGTGCTCTCGGCTTCTCCTCTCGGCTGGTGCTCTCGGCTGGTGCTCTCGGCTGGTGCTCTCAGCTGGTGCTCTCGGCTGGTGCTCTCAGCTGGTGCTCTCGGCTTCTCCTCACAACAGGTGGGGGGTACCTGCAAGTCGCTCCGATGCCAAAGTCAGAAAAGATTTAATATTCATCAGATAAAATCACTCTTACCTTTTTCTTACTCTGAACTTCTATTTATAGGGTTTCCTTAATGGGCTTTTCTCCTTTTCTGTTGGACTTTCTCTTTACACCTTTTTATTATT
>Ga0123342_1010743_pt1 | contig 10332 bp, 4 predicted proteins | sample Turbeawhitnodule_FD_89960 | JGI IMG/M metagenome (GOLD analysis project Ga0123342, IMG submission 89960) | Root nodule microbial communities of legume samples collected from Mexico - Turtle bean Mexico white nodule | ecosystem: Host-associated > Plants > Roots > Nodule | place: Mexico: Nepantla... | reverse complement strand
GGGATTTGTCTTCATCAAATAGGGGGAGATTGTTGAACCAAGTGGTGTTCAAGCTTTGAAGAATCCAAACCCTTTGAAGGATGTTGAAGCCTTGGCTGTGCTTGGTGTTGCTGTGCTGGTTTATTCTGGGGTAGTTTGAGTATTGTAATCCACCCCTTGATCGAATATAAAGCAAAAGCATCTCAATCTTTGTGAAAGTAAAATGTTTTCAAACTAAGTTAAAACAACCGATTGTTTTGTCAAAACAACCGATTGTTTATACTTCGATGTTTTGAGAAAAAGATTGAAAACTATTTTTAAAATGGTTGAACTGTTGAGAACCAAAACAACCGATTGATTCGAGGAAACAACCGATTGTTTGTTTTGGGACCATAACAAAAAAATTGTTTTCTGTTTGATTGAGCTTTAAATGATTTAACTGCTTACTCTCCAGTCAATAAATGCAATTTAAGAGTTTGTTAAGATTTGATAACAAACTACATCTTTGATTATATTCAGAAAAAGAGATTTAACAATTAATCTTTGATAAGTTTTTGCTATTCGTTTTTGAGTTTTTCAAAGAGCTGAGATTGCTAAGAGTTTGTGATTGATCAAAGTGTATGGAATAGGATTCTGGTTGTATTGATTTCAGATTATCTTCTGTAACAAGTGTAATCCTTGTACTCTGTTTGAACAAGTTTCGTTTCAGTGTTTGCTGAGATTGGCTGTGTGTTATTGAGGGGATCAAGATCAGCAATCTTAGTGTTGGTGTGTTGACCAAGGAGAGTGTGTTTCTTGAGGTGTTCAAGGTCATTCTCTTAGTTGTTGTGTAAGTGATCAATGTGTGATTGCTTAGTGGATTTCCTCAAAGTTTCTGAGAAGACTGGATGTAGCTCTGGGTTTGGAGTGAACCAGTATAAACAACTGTGTACAATCTTTCTATTCCTATCTCTTTAAATTCAGTTTTGTTATTTGATAACTGGTATAAACAACCGATTGTTTCGGTAAAACAACCGATTGTTTTTCCAGTATTTTGCTTTTGCTTTATGTTTTGGAAAAACTGAATTCTTAATCAAGGTTTTCTTGAAGTATTTTCATTCTAAGCTTAAAAGTTTATGAAAATCTTCCTTAAACAATTCACCCCCGCCCCCTCTCGTTTAAGGCCATATATTTTAACATACGTCACTCTCACGTCTAGAATTCTCTGTGCTTGCACGTGCTTGTCCTTTGATGAATGCCTGAAAAACACAAAGACAAAGGGCGCCCTAGAGGTCGTTTGCACTCCGACGCTCAAGTCAATCTTAGGTCTAGGAAATACCAAAATTGTTTAACGTAAGACTGTAACTGTGTGTGTTAAGCGACGCAAATGAATAGTGTACCTTACTAAGTTTGTTACTTCCCTTTATATAGGCTAAAACTAGGTTTCCACTTTACCCTAAATGCGTTTTCTGAGGGGTTGGGCCCAACACTGTCATTACCCACTATTAGGATAACCTAGCACGTGGGGTTCCCTTACTGGAGTTCAACCTCTAACGGGGTGACCACTTGGATGCCTCCTCGTGCACTTGATCTCTGGGGTCACCCGCCTTGGGAGCACCTTAGCTGTTCACGTGTCATGCATGCAGCTCACCCCTGAAACGTGACCCTTACAGGTCGCATCTTTGCATTGGCTTTGTACTTGTGTTATGCTTACACGTGTCATCCACTCCACACGCATGGACCCTCGTGACCTAGGCTTCTCCCTCACTGATAACTGGCGTGTGGTCTGGGATTCACCTCTCGTGGCCCAGCTCTGTTGTTCGAGTCCCGATGTCCGACCTCTCCACACTGACTAGTGGCACGTCGGTACATCCTGGTGACCAATGTATGACGACTCTTTGGTTCTTTGGCACTCGTGTCTCGCGAGATACTAACCCACGCCGCTCATGGGACCCTGCTTACGTGGCCCCAACATCACCAGTGGTCAACGACGTCCGAGGACTGGTCGGTACAAAGACCTTGTATGTATTTTAGTTCTCTACTACCATGTCCATCTAATCTGAAGGCCTCTATGGATGTTTACTTAAAGCCTTTAATTGATAATTTGAATAAGTTGTGGAATGGTGCTTTGGAGTATAATATTTCAAGAAAACAAAATTTTATGATGAGGACAACTTTGATGTGGACTATCAATCACTTCCCTACTTGTGAGATGTTATTTTGTTGGGACACACATGGTAGATTAGCTTTTGCACATTGCATGGACCATAATAATTCATTCACATTAAGTTATGGTTGTAAAAGTTGTTGGTTTCACTTGCATAACAAGTTCTTACCCAATGATCACTAATATGGATATGGAGAGTGGCATAATTGGACAAAAAGAAGTATTTTTTGAGATCTTCCGTACAAAAAAAGATAATTTGTTAAGACATAATTTTGATGTGATGCACATAGAAATTTTTATTTGCTAACATATTCAATACCGTGATGAATGTGAGTGGCAAGACAAAAAGACAATGACAAGACAAGAAGGGATTTAGATTTTTATTGTAGGAGAAAAGACTTGGAGTTAAAGCCACAAGATAAAGGGAAAATGTTAAAGCCTAGAGCAAATTACACTTTAACTACATATTAAGCTAAGTTAGTTTGTTGTTGGATAAACGAGATTAGGATGTCAGATGGTTATTCTTCAAACTTGGTCAGATGCATTGATGTTAAAAAAGGAAGAATTCATTAGGATGAAAAGTCATTATTGTCATGTATTCATGGAAATATCACTTTTTATTGCATTTAGCTCATTGCATATGCATGTTTTAAATTCTTTTATTGAAATTAGTCATTTCTTCAAAGATTTATGTTTTGCGACATTAAAGAAAGAACCACTAAGAATGATGGAGGAAATTATTCCAATTACTCTTTGCAAGTGGAGATAATATTCCTTCATTGATTCTTTGATTCAATGGAACATGTCCTTTTTTATCTTTCGTATGAAGTACTGCTCGATGGATCAGAGCAATATAGGTGGATGTATATCTATTTGAAAGGTGGTAAATGATTGTATTATATTCTCTAAATTTAATATTTATTATGCTTATGAATCATAATGTATTTATGTATTCATACAAATTCATGGGGGATTCAAAATGATAAGTAAAAATAAAGTCAAAGTTGAAGGATCAATTTGTGCAACTTACTTGCATCGTGAAACTACGTACTTTTGTTCTCATTATTTCAATAACTTTTGTCATTGCATAATTCTATGAATGAAATAATGTTTCAAAGTCAAACACATAGGTCCACATTATTAGTATTCCGAAAAGTTGGTCGACATTGAGGGAGGGAGTTGAGTAACTAGTTAACTGATGCTAAGTTGAAGTCAACTCATGTTCATGTGTTAATTAATTGCACTAAAGTTAAATCGTATCTTGAGTATGTTCTAATCTCATTTGTTGGTAATTTTATGGTAAATGTCATTATAAGGCTATTAAAGTGATCATTGTAGTCATGTGTTTTGGGTAGTTCATTATGTATGTCTAAGCAAAAAGCTTAAACGAGTGCTTATGGTTTAAGGAACATGTATGTATCTTACTACTAAATATAGACATATTTTCTATTTTTTATCTAACATAATTCTTCATGCAAATTACTTTTGTAGGTTTATAACAAGCCATTTAGTATGATAAATCAAGACCTAAGGGTTTTTTGTCAAATTGGCCCACGAGATGCATCAAAGAATGGCACACATACTTTGTGAATGGGTACACGTTACATACTAATGCATGAAGCAAAGGAAGAAAGACGATAAAAAATTGTGTTTACATGAAGGGCCATACTGAAGGAGGTGATGATGGTTTTTATGAGATCATTAATAAAATATACAAGTTAGATAGCACAATAGTCAAATTATCCCAAAAAGAGTAGTGGTTTTTTCTTGTGAATGGTTTGATCCATCCATAAGTGGTACAAGAGTGGATCCTAAATATAATATCGTAGACATTCAAATGAGTTCAAGATACCAACCATTTAATCCTTTCATTCTCACACACAATATCAGAAAAGTGTATTATGTTCTATATCCAACACTTCAAATAGATAAACGTGGTTAGTGTGTTGCAATTAAAATAAATCCTAGAGGTCGCATTGACTCAAATGACGTGGAAGAGGATGCGCCTTATCAAGAAGATGAAATATCACATGTCAATGAAGTCATTGAAGTAGAAGGTATATTTGGATTACATGACTTTCATGTTGATCCTTAAGAATTGTAAGAACATGAACATGATGAAGAAGCAGAGCAAATCGTAGAAGTTGTTGACAATGATGATGAGGAGAAGGACGATGATCATGTAGAGAACGAGGACAAGGATGATGATGATGATGACTAGTTTTGGAGACTATTACCAAAATAAGACAAATGTACTTCTAATTATAATTTTGTGAACTACATTTTTAGTATTGATGTATGTTATGATAATTTTTTTGATTAAATTGACTTATCTAAACAAATGTGACAAAGGTTTTCTATTTCACTAATCTAACAATGAAATTCCTTAAAAATAAAATTAGATCAAGACAATTGGAACGAAATATGTAAACAAATATGATTTACATCATAGTACATAACCTTCATACAATTTGTTGTGATACATTACCTGGAAAAAAAAAATAGTCATATTGGATAAAAACCTATACATTCAATTTTTTCTTGTATAACTTTTTAATATACATATTAACTTACCATGATTCTTGATACGGTGAGTAATAGTAATTTTTTCAGCATAATGTTGTTTGGAGGTCCACCTTAATCCCCACCACAAGGAGGTAATAAAGGGAAGGGAATAACACAAAGAAATATAAGACATTGTGTGCTTAGAGTTATGACACAAGATATACCCTCCTCATCTACCGCACCTCCACACACTATTGTTGTCACACCCACCCACACAATCCGTTGCCTATACTATTGAACACACTATTCTCAACAGTCCCACCCCCACCCACAACTCCCCTCTCGTAGCTAATGTGGCACCCACATCCTTCCATACACCTACTACTACTGCATCCCTAGCCTCAATTTATGGCCCACCTAGACTATTTGCATCTGAAGCACTTTAGTCATCCCCCTTTGATGTCATGCACCTATATAAGTTCCATCCACAACTCTTGCAATTCCATCACCATTTATTGTCCATGCTGATTCATTTGGATAAGTTGACCATACTCCATGATCAACCGTTGATTGAACCTTACAATTGAGGGTAACATTTAATTTTAATTTAATTAATTGTTTATGTTATATAAGTTATTTCATTGTCTCACACCTCTGCATGACTTTTCTTTGCAATTAGATTTGTTTCATCTAGAGTTGCTTCACAGACTATCACAAAGTGTATTAAGCAACAATTTTTTGAGTCTTAGACGACATGGTTGAATATGATAAGGAGCAACACTGGCAGCATTTTAAGATAACATGTTTGGAGTTATTCATTTGATGTCTAATAGAATATGCATATATGAAAATAAAATGGTTACTAGGTAGGTTTTATTTAAATCAAACTCATTCTGAATATGCTTAAATTTTACTAGGTAATTTTGGATTATACATTTGATATCTCAACATCTAATTAACTAACTGTTACACATGAAGGTTCAGTGGAGAGTAGAGAATGGGAATCAAATTAAGAAAAATTTCAACACTAAAGCATCCCATAGACTATTTGAGATGTTTAGGGACACTAGAATTACAAAAGAAATGCCTAAATGGATAGGAGAGCATGTGTGGAATAAGTTTTTAGCACATTGCAATTCTCCAATGTACCGTAACAAAGGTGCAATAAGAAAAATATGGCTTTTGAAAAGGGTGGAAGCTTGCACACAAGTGGCTCCATCACCACACATGAACATGTCGTTCGTATGGTATACATTTTAATTGTATATATGTTTGTATTGTACTAAGTTTTAAAAGTTTTATTTCTTGACATTTATAATTCATGTGTTGCAGGCACAAGAGCTTGGGCGATCTATGTTTGTTCATGAGGTATTTTAGCAAACCCACATTTGGAAGGATATTGGCAAGTTTGTCGATGAAAGATTTAGAAAGACACATGTAAGCTTGTTATGTATATTAACATTATTTTTATCCTTAAACTTATACATTTGTTTAATAATTCTTAATTTATTATTAATAGGAAAATTATGACTAAACTTGCACAAGTTATATATGAGGTTGGATTTTGTGTTAATGATCAGAAAAGGTCAACCATCTTGATCCTAAACAGGACGAGATCATTAGGACCCAATGTTGGGTCGAGGCATTATAGATCTGGATAACTTGTTGGAAATTTTAGAGGTGGAAATGATATTTACCAACTTCCTCTTGTAGAACCTTCAACTTCCTCTTGTAGTTCTGAAGATATTTACCAACTTAGACAACGACTTTTAGTAAGCGAAGAAGCAAATGAGTGATTGACCTATCAATTCCAATATTTTCAATCACTATTTGGTATGATTATGCAATTTCTCCCTCTTGATGCTCAAAATCTTCTACAACAACACTAGTCCAGTAAAGATCAACAAAATCCACAAATCCCACAACAACAAGACCCTCAGTAACAATAAACTAATCAAGAAGAAAAAAAAATCCAGACAAACCAATATATTCCACTGATTATGCACATTCTTACTTTAGTTTTAAATTTTAGGTCTTGATTCACATTTATTTGATCTTTTAACTTCATGAATAATATGTATTTCATTTATACACTTGATATAAAATTGTCCATTTGATATGAAATTGTTGGAAATTTTTGGATTTGTCATATAGATGTTAAATTATTTGATTTGTGTAGGTATATGAAAAAGAAAACAAGCAATTTGATAATTCTAAAAATTACTACATTACAAATGGATTATCAATGAAAAAATAATTCAACACAAATCAATAGCACGAAATTACCGACTAATAGATTGTCGTTGTAATTATCAACAAATATATTGTTGTCAGTAATTATTGACGAACATATACATCGATAAGGGAAGCTAACACAAGTCAAGAACATGAACTTACTAACAAACATATCCCTCGATAAGGGAAGCTAACATAGGTCACCAACATGAACTTACCGACGAACATATTTGTTAGTGAGCTAAACCAACACAACTCATCAACATGTAGTTATTGACTGATCTATATCTGTCTATACTGACAGCTTAACAAATTCCATTGGTAATATTTACTGACCAACATTTTACCAAAAAATCATTTTTCATCATTCACTAGTACTAAATATCAAAACCACGACCCCATATAAAGACGGTTAATAGAAAACTGTTGTAAAAAAAAGGCAATGGCAATTTCGTAATTATATTATGTTTTTAACGACGATTCTAAGGGGAACCGTTGTTAAAAATGGTTCTTGGAGACATATAAAGATAGTTCGGAGAAGAACCGTTGTTAAAAACTGATGAAAGAGGCCCAAGCACAAGCCCAACAAATAGAAGATCAGGGCCAATTACTAGAGCTATGGCAAAGAAGATTCAAGAGGACTGGAATACAGATACTGATGAAAGAGAAACCTCCCAATATATGTTCAAAGATGTCATAACTCTAGTGTAGAGTAGATTTTATTTTTGTCAAAGTAGAATAGGAAATTTTATTTGTAACTTTTCTTTAGATGAGATTTGACACCTAAAAACCAACCTAGGTTAAATTAGGGTTTCTAAAACACCTAATTTAACCAAGACCGGTTATGATTAAGCCATGGAGAAGAGTACACATTTTCCACATGTTCAATATGATACATGTGCTAAACGTTTTCCATCACATGTTAAATATGCTTCATGTGCTCCATGTGCTAAGTTAAAATTAGGCGCCAATTTCAAATTCATTTTCATTTGAATTTGGCTTTGTAATTCCGGCCCTCCATTGCTATAAAAGGAGGTGCTTGGCTCATGATTTTGAAAGATTAATGAATGAGTGAATTGCTGCCAAATTATTGTATCAATCTCACTCTTGTCTCTACCTCTTTAGGATAGACACTTAGTCTTCAAATTTCCACTAGATCAAGTGATTAGGCCTCACCTATCACTCTCCATACTTAGCCTTCACATTCAAGGAATCCACAAGCTCTATGTGAGCTCCTTGTCCATTTCAATCCATGAAGCTTCCGCATCTCTCCACCAGGAAAATCCAATCAAAATGAAGGCACAACTCCATCAAAAACTGTTCTGGCAGAGATTTAAAGATGGTTCTGAGAGGAATCGTAGTTAAAAAGTGTAAATTTTTTCAAAAGAGTATTGTGTCGCCCGCGTCTCCCTCTCTTATTTTGTCTCGCGCTCATTCATCTCAATATCACTTCTCTCACTTTAATTCTCGCACACTCGTCTCTCTGCCACCACACTCCAACCGCTACCTCCACAACACCATGAAACCGTCACCGTGCAACTGACTGTCACGCAACCTCCATCACTTCAGTCACGCAACACCGTAATCTTCACCCTCACTCCAGCCCTGCGACACTGTGACCTCCACCACACTGCAAAATCATCGTCGCGCAACCTCCATCATCCCAACCGTAAGACCTGGCCCCAGTCGCACCGCACCGAAAAAGCGCCAGCTCGCGCGACACTGCAGCCTTCACCTTCAGCCCTAGTCACATCGCACCAAAAATGCGTCAGCTCCATGGCCCAGCTCTATGCGACATCGCCCCAACCGCGATCTCCACGCCCAGTCACCCCCCACTGGAGTTCCTCCCTCTGTTTCCGTGCCAATTTTTTATTTTTATTTTATTTATTATTTGTTGAATTATTGACGGTTCTAGAACCGTCGTTATAAATTTTTTATTTATAACTACACTCAAATTAATGACGATTTTAGAACCGTTTTTAACATGCACTTTTTAATTGTCGTTCATGTTAATGTTGATTTTTGTAGTGACTTTTCCAATGAAAAATAGAATTATGAACAAATTTTTTCATAAGTAATGTCATTTTCTTGTAGTATAATATTACATTCATTATCAATATTATTATTATTATTATTATTATTATTATTATTATAACTAATGTTATATATTCTTGTGTAGGGTTTTATTATGGGTTTTATTATTATTACAACCTAAAATTAAGTATTTGAATTAAGGAAATGTTCTATCCTTATATGTTTTATGACCAATGATATTTTGGTTCCATGAATTTTATAACCCAAAAAATTATCAAACTTGTGAGCAAAGTTCGAGTTAAAAGATCATTAGTTCATTCCATGTTTTCCATTAAACTATGCATAACATATGATGAAATCAAATTTTGAAGTTAACTTAAAAATTTGCTAATAATCCACTTAATTTTTTAAATAAGATAACAAGATGGTAGATTAGTAAAACTCCAAATATTATACTTATAAAGGTTAAAAGAAAATAAATGAAATAATACTAAAAGAAAATATTCATTTATAGATAAATATTTACTCATGGCGTGAAAACTTTGATGACCATGGGACCTAAACTAAACTACTATTATTCAAACATTTGATCATATTTTGAGATTTTATTTACAATACAGTGATAATGGAAACTGCTTTACATTATTTAAAAGTCATCATATACAATAAAAAATTGATAATATTTTGTGTTTCTAAAGGATAACTTTTAATTGATTCTCCACGTGTAACACAAAAATTAAATAGTTCATCTCTCAATTTTCAAATATGAATTTTAAATGTATCCTTGTGAATGTCAATCCACTACAAGAAAAAATGGTTTTAACGAGGGTTTATTTTTACATTACCAAAGGTTAAAACTTCCATTAACCCTGGGTTGCGGTTTCCCTCGCTAAACCATCCCTGGGGAACGTGTTTCCCAGGGTTTTTTTAAACCCCAGGAAAAGGCTTTCATAACGTCCATTAAATACCATAGGTTTCACAACCTCCGTAAAATACCATAGGTTTCAAAAACCTCCGTAAAATAAAAACCCAAGTACCCACAATTAATATTGCAAAGAAAGCACATCAACCAAGATTTGAACCCAAGTCCTTCCAATAACGAAGGAAGAGTTAACCACTAGACCAGAGAAGTTCTTTGGTCATACTATCATTTTTATTTTACTTATTATTATTAACATAATTTATACATATTAATATTATATTAATATTATATTAACATTAATATTATATTAATATTATATTAACATTAATATTATATTAATATTATATTAACATTAATATTATATTAATATTATATTAACATTAATATTATATTAATATTATATTAACATTATTATTAATATTATTATTATAATTAATATTATATTCATATTATTAATATTATTCATATTATTAATATTTATTAATATTATTCATATTATTACTATTATTAT
>Ga0123342_1010742_pt1 | contig 10332 bp, 7 predicted proteins | sample Turbeawhitnodule_FD_89960 | JGI IMG/M metagenome (GOLD analysis project Ga0123342, IMG submission 89960) | Root nodule microbial communities of legume samples collected from Mexico - Turtle bean Mexico white nodule | ecosystem: Host-associated > Plants > Roots > Nodule | place: Mexico: Nepantla... | reverse complement strand
TATTACTTTTTAATTTTTATTTTGTAAAAACTCATTTCTTTATTTATTAATTATATTTCTAACTATTTTAAACATTAAAAATACTTATTTTTTAATGCATTCAAAATTAAAATTATAAAAAAAAATTAATTTATTATTTATTTATTTATTTTTGAAATTCTGCTAGATAGGGAAATAAAAAATAAAAGGGTGCTAGATAGGGAAATAAAAACAAAAGGGTGCTAGATAGGGAAATAAAAGCAAAAGGGTGTTAGTTAGGGAAATAAAAGTGTAAATGACGCTAGATAGAGAATTTACCCATCTATTTCAATCTAGAATAGAATTTATCCAATTTATCACCGTAGATAATATAGTAAATAAGTGATACTAAATAGAGAATAATACTTTAATTTTGGGTTACGTTTTAATTTCATGATTATGCGTTTAATTGAGGTTAGCCGTATAATGGTTGAGATAACATTGTTTTGTTTTACGAAAATCTATACGAAGAATGGCAATCGTTTGTGTAGTTATTTGTTGTTTCTCCTTAATTAGGTTTTATCTTCTTAATTGTCTCTTCTTTCGACCTTTAAATTAAAGTATGAGAACATTTGAGAATAGACTGCTAATGCTTTTCTGTATTTTTCAAAATAAGGTTTGGCTGAAGTTATATAATAAATGTTTATATAATATATTTTGTTATTTAATATATATTTTAAAAATCAAAAGAAATAAAATATAAGTTTCAAATTATTTCACTTTATTCTTTTGTATACTCGAATAAGTATTTACATTAAATTTTTATACAATTAATTATATTTAAAACTGAGTTTGAAATTAAGTGATTTACATTTGAAATTTTTTTGTATTGAAAACAACACACTAAGGTTTGCAACCTGTTATTTTGTAAAAGAAAACTTAATTAAGTTATAAATTTAGATATTTTTAATTAGTTTTTTATAAAAAAAAAGTATTAAATATTAATTTTTTTTATTAAATATTAAAAAAAATTATATATTTTTCAATTAGTCTCTATCGTTTAATTTTTTTATTAACTTGCTGACATGATTCTTACTTTGTCACTTTACTTAGTTATCTCACATATATATATATATATATATATATATATGCATGTTATTTTGCATTAATATCAAATTATATAGTTTTGTGTGAAGGTGGTGGGTGATAAAAAAGCTTACAACAAACTTAGTTATGTTTGAGTCTATCCCTTATTTTGTTGTCCTTGTTATGTTTGTTTTGAGTGTATTTTGTTGTCATTGTTACGTTACTCAATCTTAGGCTGGTTTGTCTATTCTCTCAACACCTAATTAAGTTTTAATTTTTTTTTGTTTTTATTTATTTTCATCTAGTAATAAAAATTATTAATTAATTAATTATAAAATTAAAAAATAATGTTAACAAATAATAATATATGAAAACAATAAAGTGATTTTTATAATAAAAATTTAGTTAAAAAATCCAAATTTACGAGGACTTGAAATTTAATTAAGACAACAAAAATAGGAATTTTATATCTTAATGTGAAAATTCAATAAAATGAATACATTTACCATTTATTTTATTTCATAGAAATAATTTTCACGAGAAGTGTGTTGATATGTAAGGAATATGGAAATATCTTTAAGAAAATTAATGTAATTTTATTAATAAAATAAAATGGAAAGCTTGAAGTGTATAATACGATTTGGGGAAGAATTTGGGGAAACCTGTGATCTGTCTTATGAGTATCTGTCTCTTTGTTAGCAAAACTCACCTAACAGGAAAATCCCTAAAGGCGGTGACTTTCGTGTCATTCTCTCCGAGATTTTCACCTTCTTTGCATCATAATCGTCTTTTCTCCCCTCTTTCTCTCTTGCATCATTTACTTTCGGGTGAACAGAGTTTGTTGAGACAAAGAGTCAATTTCTTGTTCTCCTAGATCCTGGGTTAGAGATTCCATTTCCCAACTTTCTCTCTTATTCGATTCTTTTCCCTTATAATTTTCCTTCCTGGGGACAATTTTTTCCTCCCTTGGTCTCTCATCGGGATTCCTCGTCCCGAACAATCAACCTTTTGAAACATAACATGGGGAATTTTGAAATTATAATTGTGGTTTATACGATAGGTATTTGTTAATTAGATTTTTTTTTACTACCTGGGTGCCCTGTAGTTGTTTCGTGATTTGGAAGTGAGTTATGCATATAGAGGAATTGAAGGGGGGTGACATAGGAGAAGGTGAGGAGGTAGGAGGGTTGACGTCAGTGGGTTATGATGCAAAGAGGGTATTGGTTGGAGCAGGTGCTCGTGTGCTATTCTACCCAACCCTTTTTTACAATGTTGTCAGGAATAAGGTTCAGGCTGAGTTTCGATGGTGGGATAAGGTTGATGAGGTATGATTTCTGCTTTTGAGCTTAACTATGTCTTGAATCATGTTACGTTATTTTGTGTTGTGTTTGTTTTCTTCTTCAATTTAGTTATGTCACAATGGTTTTACATGAAATCCGACAAATTTAATGTGTATGTGTAGAGGAAAAATACTTGCGGGTTAAAAAGATTGTTCCTTTTTTTTATAAAATTTATTGGATAAGCCTGTTATGTGATTCTTATGCTTTTGTTTGGTCATGTATAAAATAATGTTTAGTAGCTTTGAGTGTTTGGTTATATCTTCAATTTGAATGTTTTACATGCACTGCGACAAATTTAATGTGTATGCGATTATCAACTCATAGAGGGAAAGTGCTTATGGGTTAAAAACATTGTACTTTTTATTAACATTGATTGAAGATGTCAACTGGGCTTTATCATTTCTTTTTTCTTGTTATGGTTTTATTGAGATGATGATGCAACTTGTGGACCGGAGATCATATCTTGTGATAACATTACCGTATATGGAGAAGGGGTATTGGGGGTTTAGAATATTAATTGTTTGATGTAGAAACTCGTCTTAACTCATTGCATATATAATTTGAAATGTGAAACTTTTAAATGATTATACTTTGGCCTTGAGAGGAAGTGTCTCATTTTCTTTTTAATTAATATGACATTTTAAAAATTGACTCTATATAAAGTTGTCTTTTGTTATTTGTGGGACACAAGGTTGATCCTAAATTTTATGAACTTAATTTTCAGTTCATATTGTTAGGCGCTGTTCCATTTCCTATAGATGTTCCACACTTGAAGGAGCTTGGTGTTCGTGGGGTCATCACATTGAATGAGTCATATGAAACTTTGGTTCCGACAACATTATATTATGTGAGTTTAATCTGTGTTTTTATTTCTGGTTAAGGTATTAATTAAAGGTTGATTTTCATTGTTGTTTATCACCCACCTTTCTAAGTAAATCCTTTTGACTACTTCATTTTATATCTAAATGATATTGAATTATAAATTTGTAAATTGTGAAATTTGAGAGTTAAGTTCATAGATTTTGTTGTCATAGAAATTTGACGATGATTAATTTGCTTTGTTGTCTTTGCAATTTCCAAAAGGTAATCAAACATTGATTATGGAATAAAACACATATTATGGTTAAATGAACCAAATATTACTTGGAAATGGTTTATAAGATACTAAACCCTGAGGCAACTTGTGAATTAGAGGCAACATTGCTACTATTAACTTACAGCATTTTTTTAGTTTAATGCTTATGTGTGTATCGTGGTTTTTATGATAAGTTTAGAATATAAAACTTTTACGAGTGACTTTAATTTTACTGTGAATCATTGTGTTCTAGTATGCAATGTGCTTTAAGATATTTAGGGTACAACACTTATTTGTGCAACATAATAGTTAGACTAGTTCTTCGCCAACATTTGTGTTCCTAATGCATTGTGTTATATTTTAATTGCGTGGGTTATGTACACATAACATCTTGGGTGTTTTCGTGACCTCAAAAGTTTATGTATGAAATTTTATCGTAATTTCTTCTTGTTAAACTTGACAGACTCACGGAATTAACCACTTAGTGATCCCTACTAGAGATTACTGTTTTGCTCCTTCATTGCATGACATACGACGTGCTGTGAATTTCATACATGGTGAGTATTATGAAAAATGATTAGACATATTCATGTTACTTTCTTTATGTGGGACAAGTTTGATTATTGATTTTAAGTTATTTGTAAAATGTTGCATACTGTGACGAACAGAATGGGAACATTATGAATTAATTTCAGTAGTTGCATGTTCAACATTTCTTATTCTTTTTATGTTGTATTCCTTTTCTGCATTCTGAAGTATTTCGATCACTTTTATGATGTATTCCTTTTCTCTTCATATATAATTTAGGTAATACACCGTTTGTAATTATTTTGACCTTTTCCATTTCTTTTTTTAATGAAGAAAACGCATTATCTGGACACACTACATATGTGCATTGCAAAGCTGGACGTGGTCGCAGCACAACTATTGTTATTTGTTATCTGGTTGGTTTCATAACTTGAAAATGAGGGAACAGCAGATCAAAATTTGTATTGTTATTGGCTAATATTGTTCTTATTTGTTGAACTTCTGTGTAGGTGCACCACAAAATGATGACACCTGGTGATGCATATGATTATCTGAAATCAATTCGACCAAGAGTGCTTCTAGCTTCCTCTCAGTGGCAAGTAAGTGTGTGATGTATCTTTCAATTATTGTCATTGTTGATTTTGAAGTTTTAAAGACTTCATATCTTCAATTTTCCTAACATCATTTGGTGTATTAAACCATGAAATAGAACTTTATATTTTCTGTGATTTTGGACTGAACACTTAATTAGTTTTGAAAAACTATTTATAGTAATGTTAATCGTCATATAATTTAATTGCTGACATTTCAGGTTGTCCAAGAGTACTACCACCATATTATGGTGAGGAGGGCTGTTGGATGTGCTCCTACAACGAATCTATTAGTAAAGGCTTCTGAAGGGGCAATAGGTTCACGAGATCTTGTGATATTTGATGACAATTCTGTAGTCATGGTAACTGGGTCAGATTTAGAAGGTTACGACCCAAGTAATCAATCAAGAACTGTGGCAAGTGAAATATGGGCAGATTTAAGTGTTGTGTATCGTGTACGAGTTGCTGGACAAGCGGCATTGGAGAGAATATCATGCCTTTGGCTACGATATGGTACTACTACTAACCACAATATTTTTACTGAGAAACCAAGCAATCATCACTTGGGAGAAATTAATGTTGATATCCACATGTACTGAAAAATAAGTCATGTTTTCCCTTTTTTTGGTCTAAAGGGCTGTATATTTTGTCTAACTCATTTTCCTCTGTATATTCCATTGTTTGCTCATTTGGGTCAGTCAATGAATGTACCTTGTTTATATGGATGTCATGTTTGCTTGTCAAGGTAGCCATTCCAAATTTTAAGAAAACCTTCTTGCAAGCTTATCATGGATGCAGTGCTTCGAAAAAAAATGAATGTAAGAGGGCTATCAACTTACACTTGTGGGAGTATAATCGGAATTCCTACTCTATTTCTTTTAATTAAAAATGGTGTGACTTTTCTATGTTTAAGAATATAACTTTTCACTTGCCATAATTTGAAATGCAACCATCAATTTTTAGGTTATTACCAATTTTTCTTATGCTCTACCCATCATCTCCTTTATGATTGACAAAAATCCTTTGAGCAGTTCTATGCTTCTTGGTTGGAGCCTACTTGGTTTGTGAATCTAGGTTAAGGCTATACTGGATTGGTGTAAGAGAACGAAGTGAAGCGAATTGGACTATAATAAAGATAGATTGGATGGAGATGAACCGGATTCGGGTTTTTTCATTGTTTGAAATTTAAGTATTTATAATAAAATCGATTGTGTGACTGTCTTTAAACTATAAAAGTGAGATTTCTTTAAAATATATCATAATTTATATACTTTTTATTCTGGTTGGTTATTGTTACTGTAAACTGTTTGATGCCTGGGAGAAAAACAAAATGAGGTGCGAAATAGGGTGAGATAAGAAACAGGCATAGGAAACTCAGAAAAATGAGGTGAAATAAATGTTATTCTTAATCAACATTGTAATTTAGAAAACATAAATAGCTATATTACTTTGCTCTACCCTTCATTCCATCTCCTACCATTCCACTAAGCATAACCAAATTTTGTGTATACTTTAGATGTTAGCCTTATCAGTTGATAACAAATTGTATCTGAACCTACTGTGTAATAACTTCAATATTTTCGTTTCACCTTTCAGAACACTAATGGTAGTTTAGCTGCTTATTTTCTTTTTAAATGACAACTATCATCAAATATTGTTTTACACTTATCAATACAATCGTGGGTTTTCTCATAACATCACGCTTTTACCTACAAATTGCATTGCACTACTAACTAACGACAAATAACAATCTTTTTGTAAAATAGTTCTTTTAACTAGTACAAAATTAAATAAGGGAAACTAATCCCATCTAATTTTATAAATATATACCATGCTATGTACTTTTTTCAATACTAATTTATAATCATCATCTTATCAACACCAAAGAAGAAGCAGAAGAGGTTACATTAACAATAAAATTGGCGATATGCTTGAACAATAGAAAAAAATATGTTTGTATCTTAGTTAATATTATATCTACAAGAGATTCACTTCATTTTGATACATACACAATCATACAAACAAACTATCATTTTTATAATACAAACACATGGTTGTTAAGCCAAGTCATTTGATAAAACCTTGAAAGCTAATTCACAAATATAGTGAAAGGAAGGAAGAATAAGATTGGTAAGTAATAAAAGGAAATCATAAGAGGTCCCGTGCAAGAGTCATTGGTTTTTCATTTATAATGGTCACATCTCTACTATTTGGAGAAGTTATCAGATGGCGATTGGAGGAATCCTTTTCTTCACTCTCATCTGAGTCAGTAAGATCATCATATTCTGATCCTTCATCATCTGTAGTCATAAATGTTTAAATATAAGCTGTTGATTCAATATTCTGAACCAATATTTTGTTTTTTATGAATCACATGAGAGTTCATTTTTTGTTTTCATTTTCATTAACAAGTAATAAAATTCTGTGACATCCATAATATATATTTCTTTCACAGACAGCTACCAATAAAATAAATCTGAAAGAGAGCTTAGAGTGTAAAATAGTGAGACAGAATTGTTATCTTCATAACTTACCAGAAAGATCAAGATGTTCAGGGAGATGTCTAACAGCAGCAACCTGAAGACTTTCAGGCAGAAGACAGTTACAGAAAGAACCTGGAATTTCAAACTGAATGTGGTCACGTTACAACTACAATACCACTCTGACAAAACTTATTTCCACAATAATATGAAAATTTATTTTGTGCATCCACTGCAAAATGTAATTTAAAGCATATACAGGGACACTTATATGAGCATGTTGAATTCATAGTAAATATGCAGAGAGACAAAAAAAAATGAAAGTTATCTACTACCAAAGTAATGATGCAAAGAGAATTCTCACCGACACGAGCCAATCGATTTATCCATGCTGGAATAGGCTTTCCAGTTAGTTCTTGGCAAACTTCATCAGTAAAATGGTTGCAATTCTTAGCAATCAAATGGTAACTGTCTCCATGATATTTTGAAGAAAGGCACTCCATGAAAGAACGAAATTCTGAACCAGACATATTAGTGCTACCTAACAATATTGAACGTCTAAAGATGAAACCAGGACAATTCCTAGGTTCCACCTCAAATATACCACTTGTTGGGTACTCATGTGCTCCAAATCCATATTCCATACCATGCACTATTCATCAAAACAATTTGCTAAAGTCAGTTTAAGAGTGTAATAAAATAACAAAGCAACACTTATCAATAATTTGTTGGAAAATGTGGTGCTACACTCTCATAAAATACTCTCTAAATCATTTTTTTTAATTAGTAACTTTTACATATATTTTTGTAACTGCTAAGTTGACAATATAAAAAGGTTTCAAATTCTAAAGGAGGTTTTTTAAGAAAAAAATGTCAGTATGAAATTTAATAAAGAAGATTTCTACTTATCTTTTGGGATTCCTCACCTATTGAAGAATTGTTTATTTACAAATTCAAATTTATAATCACTTCTTCATTTTTATAACTATTTAGTTATTGAACTTATGTTCAATGTCTTTTTCTATGATTCGTCTATTATTAAGAACTATTTCATAATTGAGGTTGGTATAATTCCAATTCAATAACCATCAAATCTTGATAATAAAAATAGATTGTGTTTTTGTGTAAATATCTTTTTATGAATGCTTATGAAGTTATGACTATTTTTTTTATTTTTTTTCTCCTAAGGGGAGGTTATAGTTCAAAGTTGGAACAAAGAGTTTATCACTTGCAAAATTAGGATTAAATTAAATTAGAAATTAATGTTGAATAAGAAGAAATTTTAAAAGAAAATTATCACTTTAGGAAAATGTTTCTAATACACTAATGGTTTGATTCCTAAAATATTATTTTAAATATAATTTAGCTTCATTCTTTATTCTGTTTAAATTATAAACAAAAAAACACATTCTTTCTTTATTCTTAACTCAATATATACTTAATTGACTGCACTACTAGTAAACCATTAAACATGTGAGGACAATATTTTACTTTTCATTTCATTACTTGTAGACTGACTAAAATAACTCATAAGAAATCATATAAAGATAATTGATATCTAATTAGAGAGTGAAAGATGTTATTTTACTAAGGAGGTATAAACTTCTTACCCTAAAGTCATATGTATCACCAATCTTGGTACTAAGTTTACAATTTCAATTAATGCATTTCCATATTAATCAGGTACTTTTTATCATGTTAATATGAAGCATCGTGATGAATGTAAATTACATACTAGTTTAAAGACCAAAAATATTCAAAGAAAAATACCATATACCAACCATTTTAAGTAACATGAATATCTTTTTTTTTAACCATCATACTACATTGTTAAAGGTTTATCACTAACTAAGGTAGTTTATATGGACCTTGCTCAATTAAAAATCAAAGCTACAAACCATATTAGAAATAATACAAGAAACCTCTATTGATGAGAGGACAAACTATTGTCTAGTAATGCATTCTTGGTTGATCAAATACCCACAATAACTTCATTAACATTATAAATTATAACAAACAAAACTTAATTCTCAATCAAAACAAAAAAGTAGAGGAAGTAGATTATAGAGATCGCACAAACAAACCTTCTATGCCTGAATGAAAAACTCCAACACCAAAGAGGTAAAGATAGTTGTTGGCAGGTGTAAGATCATACACATTGAGATGCACCATATGACGTTTCTTTTTCTCTCTATCTTCCACCATTTCCAAGCTCGACTTCAAGGGGAACTCCGACATCGTCTGTGTTTTTCTACCTCCCTTCTCTCTCAATTCCCCAAATTACATTTTCAACGTTATAATTTCATCTTCTTCGCCCTACGAAGACAATCCTGAAAAATTGTAATCAAAAACATCATTTTATACATGCACATCAAAACCCTTTTTACAAAAATATAACATACGACGAATGGGAAGTGGAAAATCTTTTATTTTCATATGGTTTTTATCTACGATAATTGAAGAGATAAAAAAAAAACTTAATTAAAATTGTTGCTTTTTTTTCAAACTAAGAAAATGCAGACCAGATTAAGGGTTCGTGTGCCTTTGTTGAGGAAATTGAATAGGATAAACATAAATATGAAGAATAAAATATGAATTGATGAAAAGAGCAATAGATCCAAAAAAATGAGAAAGGGGAATGAGAGAAATATGGAGAATGAAGGAGAGAATCTTACGAAGGGGGAAGAGGTAGGAAAGTGGAGGGAAGGGAGAGGGTAGAGCTTGAAAATTCAACAACAATTTGGGGTGCAATTTGAATAAAAGAATGTGAGGTAAGTACTTAATCATCAAGCCTAAATTAAAATGTTAGAATCTCAGAAAGGATCTCTCTACAATAAAGCCTTTCTCACCAAAGACAGACAAAACAAAAACTGTTCTAAATAATTTATTATTTTCATAAATATTTTTTTTAACTGGCTAATCAGTTTTATTTTATTATTACTTTATACGTGGTTGTTTGATCCTATTTTGATAAGTTATTTAGTTAAATAAATGACATGAAACATCATGTGCCTCAATTCCTGCTCAATTTTCCTATCTAGCACCATTTATCTCTTTATTTTTCTATCTAACACTCTTTTGTTTTTATTTCCCTGTCTAGCACCCTTTTGTTTTTATTTTCCTATGTAGCACTCTTTTATTTTTTATTTCACTATCTAGCATCATTTTAAAAATAAATAAATAAATAATAAATTATTATTTTTTTAATAATTTTAATTTTGAATGCATTAAAAAATAAATATTTTTAATGTTTAAAATAATTAGAAATATAATTA
>Ga0123342_1010741_pt1 | contig 10333 bp, 6 predicted proteins | sample Turbeawhitnodule_FD_89960 | JGI IMG/M metagenome (GOLD analysis project Ga0123342, IMG submission 89960) | Root nodule microbial communities of legume samples collected from Mexico - Turtle bean Mexico white nodule | ecosystem: Host-associated > Plants > Roots > Nodule | place: Mexico: Nepantla... | reverse complement strand
CACTGGTGAACCACGGGACCAAAAAGAAGAAGAAATTGAAAGAGGGAGAGTTCAGCCACCAAAAGAAGAAGAAATTGAAAGAGAGAGAGTTCAGCCACCAAAAGAAGAAGAAATTGAAAGAGGGAGAGTATCATAACCCTAATGGAAATTTGAATCAAAAATTAAACCTTTTCAAAAAAAAATTATGGACCCCGCAACAACAATTTAATATTTGTTTTTTTGCCACCTGGACAGTTGTACACTGGAACAATGAGATAAGTGGTTGTTCAACCAACATATGACATCATCCCATACTGTTTTTGTTTTAACTTATAATAACAACATTTTACAGCGCCACCTAGTATGAAAAAGAGTTTTTCATGTGTATATAAGAATGATAAAAAAGAGTGAAAAGAAATAGATGAAGCAAGCAAATTGTGAAGGCGTTGACCTGAAAGTGTGAATTATACAAAGTATAGGAATGGGGTATATGCGAGATACCTCCTTGATTCTGCATTTTTGAAACCATTACTTTGTATGGGTGTGGTGACAGCTTTGCACTATATATAACAACAACTTCTCCTTCTCTCTCTTTATAACTTTATTTCAAACACACCGCCTCACTCTCCTCCTTCAACCTAACTGTGGTAACAACCAGTGTCTCCTCTCGTTAGCAGGTGAGACCCTATTTTTGTTCATGGAAACTTCTCTTGTTTCCACTTTTTGGTGATGCATGGAACTTGTAAGTGGAACTAACTCACTTGTTGGAGACTTCCTTATAGTGGGAGGCCCACTTTTCTAAGCACACAACACAACTTCACTTTCTCCATTTTATATAATTATCTAATCATTACCCTTTCCCCACTAAAAATCTGGAATCTCTTTTCACCCCTATTATTCAGGATATCAATTTCATGATTCTTCTCTTCCATCATCACCACCACTCACCCACTCATTTTGCAAACTATTGCTCCTCCTCCTGTTTTTTCTTAATCGAGAACTGAAACACAAAAGAAAAAAAATACTTTCTGCCTTATCCGTTTTCTTAATTATTTTTTTTTTTAACTTTTTTGGAGTTGGTGCTGATTTTCCGTGCTAAACAAAAACCGAACCTTCTCAGTGGAATTTATTTTTCGGGAAATTATTACCCAAAACAAATTTAACAAACCCTCCTCCTCTGCCTTTTTTTTTTTCAATTTATTTAATTTTTATAATTTTGGATGATAAGTCTTGTCCAGTGCCTATGCTTCTTTTCTCTATACTAATTATGAGTTTTTCTGGTTTCCTCGCGCTACTCGTGGTCTGCTAGTGACTGGCTTCAAAACCATATCTCCTGTTTGCAATTTATTCACACCCTTTTCTTCTCCATGTCTCTGTTCATTAGGTTAGGTAGGGACACAAGAAAAAAACTAGTACAAAATTACCTATGAATTTCCAATTTCTGAACCATGTTTTCTTTGTGACGGTATACACTGAAGTTGACTCGTTGGTTCAGTCGTTCATGCAGTTATTCCACATCTAAGCAATTTAGGGAGGCAGTTGAAACCTTACGTGAAGTGAGAATAGACCTTGTTATACAAAATTTTCACATGATTTTGTTATTGTGTTAATCTTTGTTTTCATATAAAAGATCTTATCTATTTAAACACAATTTTATATTTCAGAGCTGGAATTATGGAGTCGTTGTTAGTTTACAGTCAAATTCCTTTCAAACATAATTCTAGTTTTAATTTGGGATTATTCAACTTTGGTGGCTGTTGACTATGGATATAGTAGAAAAATACGAAAGTAAGGGTTCTTTTATCATCAATCCATTGCATCAGCATGGGAAAGATGAGCATTAGCTGTACAATTTTTCAAACCATTGAAATTATTAATTTCTTAAAAAAGTCTACTACACTTATTTTGTCAATAATTGAATTTTAATTTTGATAATGAGTAGAAAGTGAGGAACTGGTTTATTTATACTATTCCTTGGCTATCATTGCAAATAACAGTTTTTTCCATTCATAGTTTTGTTCTGAAAAACAGTAATAAAGGAGGAAGAATATGGAGTTGTATTAGGCACATATATAGAAATCATTATCTTTTAACGTTGTGGTGGAAATTTCTAATCATTGCTTGGGGCACATCAGGTTGCAGTTAGTGAGTGATGTCTGGAAGAGAACTAGGAGTGCTTAATGCACTCGATGTGGCCAAGACGCAATGGTACCACTTCACTGCTATTGTGATTGCTGGAATGGGATTCTTTACTGATGCATATGATCTCTTCTGTATTTCTCTTGTCACCAAGTTGCTGGGGCGGTTATATTACACAGATATAACTAAACCAAAGCCTGGTGTTCTTCCTCCTAATGTGCAAGCTGCTGTGACTGGTGTTGCACTATGTGGCACTTTGGCCGGCCAGCTTTTCTTTGGATGGCTTGGTGACAAGTTGGGAAGGAAAAAGGTTTATGGTTTAACTCTTATGCTCATGGTAGTGTGTTCCCTTGCCTCGGGGCTCTCTTTTGGAGATACCCCGAAGGGTGTCATTACCACACTTTGTTTCTTCAGGTTCTGGCTTGGCTTTGGGATTGGTGGTGACTACCCTCTATCAGCTACAATCATGTCTGAATATGCCAACAAAAAGACTCGAGGGGCATTCATTGCTGCAGTGTTTGCCATGCAGGGATTTGGAATCTTGGCTGGTGGTATAGTTGCCTTGATTGTGTCATCTGCATATGACCACAAATACGATCTTCCGAGCTATAAAGAAAACCCAGAAGGGTCAATAGTGCATTCCCTTGATTATGTTTGGCGTATCATTTTGATGTTTGGTGCAGTTCCAGCTGCGGTTACCTACTACTGGCGTATGAAAATGCCAGAGACAGCTCGTTACACGGCCCTTGTAGCCAGGAATGCAAAACAAGCAGCTTCTGACATGTCTAAGGTGTTGCAAGTTGAGCTTGAAGCTGAAGAGGATAAGTTGCACCATATTGTTGACAGTGAAAACCAAAAGTATGGTTTGTTCAGCAAGGAATTTGCCAAACGCCATGGTTTGCACTTGGTTGGAACCACAGTAACCTGGTTTTTGTTGGATATTGCCTTCTACAGCCAGAACCTCTTCCAAAAGGACATTTTCAGTGCCATTGGATGGATCCCTCCTTCACAAGAAATGAATGAAATTCATGAGGTTTACAGGATTGAAAGAGCACAAACACTTATAGCACTTTGCAGCACTGTGCCGGGGTACTGGTTTACCGTGTTCTTTATTGATTACATGGGCCGTTTCGCCATCCAATTGATGGGTTTCTTCTTCATGACTGTCTTCATGTTTGCTCTTGCCATACCTTACAATCACTGGACCAAGAAAGAAAACAGAATTGGGTTTGTTGTGATGTACTCTCTCACCTTTTTCTTCTCCAATTTTGGTCCAAATGCCACCACATTTGTGGTACCAGCAGAGATTTTCCCAGCAAGGTTAAGATCTACCTGTCATGGAATCTCAGCTGCTGCAGGAAAGGCAGGAGCAATTGTGGGTGCATTTGGGTTCTTGTATGCTGCACAGAGTACGGACCCCAAAAAGGTTGATCAAGGTTATATTGGGGTTAAGAACTCCCTCATTGTGCTTGGTGTGGTCAACTTCTTTGGAATGGTATTCACCTTCTTAGTGCCAGAATCAAAGGGAAAATCACTGGAAGAATTGAGTGGGGAGAATGAAGAAGGTCCTGAGGCTATAGAGATGGCCGGGTCTGCTAGGACGGTTCCAGTTTAATCAAATTCTGTGATTAACAAAGTAGTTCAAGAGTCCAGTAATGCCACTGTTGTATGACAATTTTAGTTGGGGTTTCTACAGCCAGATGCACTATATATGATGTAGATGTATGTTTCTCGGTGTTGTAATTTTAAATCAATAACGAAGTGTGTGCATTTCATTCTTGTTTTTAATTTAAAGTGGTGCTTAAATCATACATGTATTTCCTATCTGTAGCTGAAGGTATTGAAGAAAAGTTTTGTCTCGAGTTCCTTTCTTCTATTTTTAGTTATGGTATCAGATATATGTGTGCATGCTTATGCTTTTATTGTGGAATAAGTTCTACAATATTAATTCAAATATAAGGGCTTTTCTTTTTTTAATTTCTTTCCTCCATTTTGTACAGCAGAAGGAAGCTAGAGATACAATACAAGGGAAAACCCAAAGTTTTCCTTAAACTATTTCAAAGAATCCTTCAACTCTTATTATACTTACAGTATATCCTTTTGTTTCTGGAAAGAGTTGAAGGATCAATTAAACCGACGCAATAGACAAGTTCAAATGTCTTTCTGTTAAATACACAAGCCCCAGCCCCAGTGTAATAAGATTCATATTTGTTATTTGTTAAGCTTAATAAAATATATACCTATGAGAATGACAATTCTTTTATACATTTTAATAATATTAAAATTTTAAACTAATTGAAAAGAAGGAGAATTCAAATGTGTATTTATAGATATATAAACTTTATAGTAGTTTCATTACACGTGTTAAGTGATGCATGTGGGTTTATTGAAATAAAACAAAGTGTAACACTCAATCTATAAACCGAACTACTTATTATTAAAACAGAGCAAAGAAAATTAGGTTAAAATGTGCTGAAAAGTTCACTCAAGTAATTACAGCAATCAATCCCAACCAATGTGCCGCGTAAGGAAATTAAACAGAGCAGGGAAGGAAAAAAATGAAACCATTTTTTTTTTAATAAATCAAGATACTAAGAGAGAGTCTCTCTTAATCTCCAGTCTCTGTTCAGTCTCACTCTTCATGTCTTTGTCATTGTCCTAATAATAGTTTGTTGTTGGACAGTAGTCATCATTCCCTCTCTCTTGAAAGGATCTGTCTTTAGATTTGCAAATTTGGTTTCAGACAACAGTCTTATTCTTGCTTGAAAGTTATGTTCATCCTCCAGGATTAGATGACAATCTATGGTAGTCATGAAACCGTTTAAATGTCTTCTTCTAAAAAATTCAATAAAAAAAACCAAATTTATGTACAAACAATGGAAAAGAATTCGGACTTTTAAAATTCATGTGCTTTTTAATAATACAAAAGTTATTTTTTTTTAACAACAAATTTATTTGTTTGTTTTTTCAATTTTATTTGGTTACCTTTCTTCTTGATATTTTTTTTTCAGTTTTTCTGGCAATGTATGACATGATTTACTCAAAGAAGAATATTGATGCCTATTTTATAGCAAGTGTACCATGTCAAAAGTAATAAATTTGTCCCTAAGAACGGATGTCGAACCCACAAGGAATAATTTAATTATTAAGTATAAGTTTCACTAAATAGAAAACAATGTAGAAAAGTTTGTTGGGTATTTGTTGTGTATGAAATTGCAAGAATGTAAATAAAACAAGTAAAAAGTTGTTTGATTCAATTGGGAAAATTGGGATTGAGATTCATCGTTTTCACTCTCTTGTATTTTGGAAAGCATGATAATATTTTATCGTTGATTGATATTGATGCCCATATAAAATTCATTTATATTGATTCCTCGCATATAGAATTATTAAGATAATCTCCTATATTTTGATTCATTCCATATTTATAAAGACTCCTTATTGTTACAAGCATATATGATAGTAATTAATATTTCTAATTTATTCCTAGCATTCAAATATGTTAAGCATTATCATTTAGGTCAGATGCTTATAAATATTTTTAAGTCAAATCTAAGGATCAAAATCATGATAAAACAAGCATTAAGAATAAAATGACAATAGCAATCATCAATCAAAAACATAATATTATGTTTAAATATCATCTCAATACATAAGAGTTTGAATAGATTACTCTTGATCCCAAAGGGTAGAATTAGGCATTCATGTTGGCAATTACAAGCATGGAAAGCAAGAAAAGAAGATCCAGGATGTTTCTCCTTGAGAGTTGCCTCATCTAGGATTTCCTATCTCCTTTTATTCTCCCAATGATGTCTAGGGTTATGCCTCATGCCTCATATTTAACCTAAATGTGCTTGGGCTAAGTGACTTCTCGCCTAAGCGAACTATAGCTTGCCTAGGCGAGTTGGACGAGAAAAAACCCAACTTCTTTGGAGTGAGTTAGCTTGGGTGAGACTAGGATTGCTTTGTGATGACTCTTTTTACGGCAACTGTACCGAGTCAGAAGTAATAATTTGTCCCTAAGGATGGATATCAAACCCACAAGGAACAATTATTTAAAATCCTAAGAGTAACATTCACTAAGTATAAGAATTTGTACAATAATTTGATTTGATTTGATATTGACAATAATTTGCATGAAAATTAAATAAAAGCAAAGTAAAAAGTTGTTGATTCAATTGTGAAAATTGGGATTGAAGTTCATCCTTCTTACTCTTTTTTGTATTTTGAAAAGCAATAGTAATATTTTATCCTTTTATTTATATTGATTCCCATATAAAATTTATTTATATCGATTTCTCGCATATAAAATTATTAAGAGAGTCTCCTAAATATTGATTTCTCGCATATTTATAAAAACTCTTTATCATTGTAATTAGATGTTGATAGCAGTTAACATTTCAAATTTATTCCTAGCATTCAAATATGTTAAGCATTATCATTTAGGTCATAAACTTAGAAGTACTTTTCACTCAAATCTAAGGATAAAAATGATGGTAAAACAAACATTACAAATAAAATGGCAATACCAATAATCAATCAAGAACATAATATTATATTTAAATGTCACCTCAATACATAAGAGTTTGAACAAATTACTCCCAATCCCAAAAGGTAGAATTAGCTACTCATGTTGGCCATTACAAGCATGGAAAGCAAGAAAAAAAGATTTAGGATGTTTCTCCTTGATGTTGCCTCTTCTAAGGTTTGTTATCACCTCCTATTGTCCCAATGAATGTCTAGGGTTGTGTTTCATGCCTCAAATTTAACCTAATTGGGTTCGGGCAAAGTGATTTCTCATCTGGGCATGATTGGGCTCGCTTGGGCGAGTTGGACAAAAAACAAGCCCAACGTCTCTGGAGGGATCTCGTCTAGACGAGATTGAGCTCACTTGGGCGAGATTCTTTGGGAGGCTTCTAGCTTAGGTGAATTTGGGTGAGTGTTGGAGCGTCCCAGCTTTCCCTTTTTATCTTGTATATTCTCCTTTTGCCCTTTCATCTCTATTTTTCCCCAGAATCCTAAAATTAAAAAATTTGGTAATAAATCATTCGTATTCATAGTATAATCACAAAATATGTAAAAATGTGTAAACTCATAAATTAGGGGTTAAAATATAGTTATTTTATCAATAAATGTTCATAAGTGTTTGTATTTTAATATGAAATATTACTAAAATATAACATTTTTCACTTGGGCGACTTTTGAGCATTCCAACTTTCCCTTTTTTCATCTTGTTTATTCTTCTTTATCCCTTTCATCTCCCTTTTTTTTTCTAGAATCCTAAAATTAATACAAATTTGGGAATAAGTTGTTATTATTCATATCATAATCACAAAATATGTAAACGGGTTTAAATTCATAAATTAGGGGTTAAATTATAGTTATTTTATCAATAAATATTCATAAGTGTCTATCTTTTAATATGAAATATTATTGAAATATGAAACTTATCAAATACATAGTTTTCTTTTCCATTTATTTTTCTTTCCTCTCTTCTTTATCAAAATATTCCAAGCTAGACTCTTTAGAATAACAACTTTGTCCTAAGAGAACCAGTGTTTTTTCATTATTTATTTTCTATTTTAATTTTATTTGGTTCTCCAAGTCCTGAGAAGATGTTAAAGGATCAAAAATGTATTTTCTTTCTTTATCGGTGAATGTAATCTCGTTGGTACGTTCGTTATGCATGAATTTCTTATCAAATTGTCACAGTTGTTCCAATAAGACATGACAAGCTTCCATTAGAGCTACATAATGTAAAATTTTATCTCGATAGTTGCCCACAAATAGTTCGACCTTCACTTATTATTTAACTGAATTCCCCATCATCAATCAAACATTGAAGTTATAAGGTTTTAGATGGGGAATGATGGGGAGGTTTATTAGGTTTGATGGCTACAATAAGAGGAGGGGTGAATTGTTTTCAAACTATTTTCACAAATACTTTGCTTAGAATGAAGCTCTAACAAACAACTCAGAAAAGCAGTTCAGAAAACCAATTCAATAGTCAAACAGAAACTGGAATTAGAAAATCAATCGGTTAAAGTTGTGATTTAACCAGTTGTTTATGACAGCAGAAAAATACAAACAGTTTAATGAGAGATGAGATAGAGAGAATCACACACAGAGATTATACTGGTTCACTCAATCACAGAGCTACATCCAGTCCTCAGTCAAACCATTGAGTTTTCACTATGCAATCAATCATAGATTACACCACACACAAAGAGGTGACATTGAATCCCACAAAGCCTACTCACCCTCTTTGCACACAACAACCACCTCAAGCCAGAATCACACTGACTTTACAGGATTTTACACAGTTATACATAATGTTATATGAATAATTACAAGAACTTGAACAGCATTAGAAAACACCTGGTAAAACACAATACACCAAGACCTTATTCATCAATTCTTTGAACCACAACAAGGCACAAAGTAATCTTGCTAAAACTTGGTGAAAACCATTTCACAAACAATTTTGGCAATCTCTCAAATCAATCTCAACTCAGAGTATCAAAAGCTTTTGTTTTATCAATCTTAATCACTCTTAAAAAAACCGTATGAATCAAAAACATATTTATAATACTTGAAATGTTAACGTTGGAGTAAATCTAAACAACCAAGTCAGTTTAAAACAAATTTTCAAGAAGTTGTTACAAGGACATACATTTAATCGGTAAAAACCAAGATTTAAACGGTTGAATGCTCTTGTCAGTTATAAAAAAGTTTCAAAACCTTATTTGCCAGCTAAGTTACAAACAACCGATTATTTCGAAACTTTAATCGGTTGTTTTTCCCTTTGCATCGAAAAACACTATAATCTTTAAAACTAATTGAAATGAGCTTTGTTTGAGATGTTGATCAAGAGTGATCAAATGCTTTGAATAATCCAAATCCTTGTGTTTGATGCAAGGTTGTGTTGCTGCTGTGTTTTGGGAGGGATCTGGTAGTTTTATTTGTAATCCACTCCTTTGTTGAATCTAAAGCTAATGTGCTTTAAATCCTTTTTGAAATAAAGTGTTTTTCCAACTAAGTGAAAAAATCATGTTGTTTTGTCGAATCAACCGGTTGTTTTACTCTTAGGAGTTTTTGAAAAGGTTGAAAACTGTTTAAGTTTGGTTGACTTAACTACCAAACCAAACAATCAGTTGTTTCGTGGTTTCAACCGATTGCTTCTTTGAAAATCTTAACAAAATTCTGTTTTGGTGGTTGAATGTGCTTTAAATGATTTCCAACTGAATACGCTCCTTCAATAAATGCTTTGACCAATCTTTGGAAAATATAAATAGTTTGTTTATGTTTTCAAACAAGGAAGAGAAACATATTTGAGTTTTTTCAGTTGTGAAAGAGTTGATTCAAGATTTGAACATTCACATCAAAGCTTTGGGTTTTCTAAGAGAGTGGAATAGAATTGCATTTGTATTGATTTCATATTGTTCTGTAAACAAGTGTAATCTCTTCTCAACCTTCTGTATTTGTGGTGTTGTGTTGCCAAGGAGTGTTGTGTGCTCTTAGGGTGGTCAAGATCAATACTCTTGGTGTGTGATTTGCCAAAGTGAGTGTGTTTCTTGAAGGGTTCAAGGTCACTGCTTTGGTGGATTGTGTGTTGTAATCTGGTTTGGTTACTTAGTGGATTACTCAGTGGTTTTCTGGGGACTGGATGTAGCTCTTGGTTTAAGAGTGAACTAGTATAAACTGTTGGTGTATCTTTCTCTTACACTTAAACTCATTTAAAATTTGTTTTTAGTTTTACTGGTATAAACAGCCAATTGTTTCGCAGAAACAACCGATTGTTTTTCTGTTGCTTTGCTGTTTTATTGCTCTTGTTCTTGGCTAACCTGATTTCTGTTCTGGATTCATACAAAGAATTTTGTTAAACTTTAAAAATATTTCAAAAACCTCTCTTAAACAATTCACTCTCCCTCTCGTTTAAGGCCATATATTTTAACAATTGGAATCAAGAGATTGGTACTTAAAAAATATTCAAGTTTGATCCTAAAATCTTTTTTCAATGACTGAAAAACTACCTTTTGGGGAGGGTGCCTTAATTAACAGGTCACCTTTGTTTTGTGGTTTGAATTATCAATTTGGAAAGTTAGAATGAAAATCTTTGTTGAATCTCTTGATAAAGGAATTTGGGATGCAATTGAAAATGGCCCTTTTATTCCTAAATTTGAAAAGGATGGATCTTCTATTGAAAAACCTTGGT
>Ga0123342_1010740_pt1 | contig 10333 bp, 7 predicted proteins | sample Turbeawhitnodule_FD_89960 | JGI IMG/M metagenome (GOLD analysis project Ga0123342, IMG submission 89960) | Root nodule microbial communities of legume samples collected from Mexico - Turtle bean Mexico white nodule | ecosystem: Host-associated > Plants > Roots > Nodule | place: Mexico: Nepantla... | reverse complement strand
TTTGTTTGTGTTTGTTTCTCTAACTGTGATGATCGTGTATTTACACGGGAGCAGATGAGATTGCAGGTAATAGAGCTCCTCAATGAGCAGCAGAAGGATTAGATAGATTTAAATTGAATGTTTATGAGATACAAATATGAGAAAACAATATATGTTTATATGTTAATTAGATATTGTACGTTAGTTAGATATTGTACGCATATTTTTTTATTCATTTTTTTTTTTAAAAAAAGTAAAAGTTAGGGATGTTACATATGTTGGATAACTATAGATGCTCTTATCATATAACTCTTTCCCCTTTAAAGCAAAAAGTTCATGACATTTTCACAAAATTTGTTTTCAAAAAGTTTAAAAAGGAGTTTCAGAGGTCAACTATAAGATTTGTAAAGAAAATCTTGTGGAATTCATGTTGCAACATTACAACGAGCCCCAACGTAAAGTAGTATGGAAGAGTGATGAGGTTGGTTGTTGTTGTAAGCATTTTAAACTATTGGGTATTATTTGTTGTCATATATTGAGTGTATTCCCCAAAAATATTGTTTTAAGATTTCACTTGCAAATTCCCTTTTGTGGTGACAATGTGATGAATTTCATAAATCGGATATAGTTGTTTCAATACTCAATGAAAGAACTTCCAAAGGTAATGTTTGTGGTAAAATAGTTAGTTTCATTAGAAATTCTTTGTTGTTAACCATAAAAGGTCGTCCTAAGATAACATGAGCACAAGGTAGAAAGGAATTGACAAAGTAAACTAGAACTTGTGGTTGTTGCAAGAAATATTGGAAATATTAGTATAATTAAAAAAAATGCAGTCCTACTGTTAATATTACTTTTATGGGTACATGTTGTTTTCCTTAGTGAATTTCTGAACATTACTTTTATGAGTGAATGAGTAAGTGTTACTACACTTATTTTGTTTTAATTAGATTTATTACTATTTAGTCATTTTTACTTATAAATAACATATCCAAAGCAAGAAAAGACAACAATCACAACTTTTATAATAATTTTCAGTCTTCTATTTTATTTTAAAAAAAAACATTGGTGTTCATAAAATTTAGATATTTTTTGCTACACTCGATCAAAATCACGAGTTATTATATTTTGGGAGAGAAACACATATTATTTTGTCTTACTCAGTGTAGTAGGGACATTTTCTCTCTAAGGACAGTGCTCTACGTGCCTTGCAAAGATTAAGATACCTCTTAATAAGAAAAGAAAAATAGAAATTAAAATAGTTGACTGTGTTTTTATTGCTTTCTCTTTGCAAAACATTACTTATAGATTTTTTGTTATTAATTATGAAGTGATTGAAATTTCTAATAACACTATTATAAAATCTAGAGATGTTATTTTTCTTTTTAAATATTTTTCCTTTAAAAGATAATTTGACTAAAAAAATTTGTGATATCTCTAGTTTTGTTTTGTATTCCAATGATAATGTTATTTGTGATGTCTCTAGTTCTGTTTTGCTTTCTGGTGATAATGCTAATAAAAATGTTCAAAATGAACTTAGAGGAGTAAAAGAAAAGAAGAGGCTAAAGTTTTTTGTTTGACTTTTATTTTTTTTTTCTTGATGATAATTCTAAAACTTATGGCAAAGTAATGAGATCAATTGATACTCCTTTTTGGAAAGAATCTATTAATAAAGAAAATAATTCTTTAGAGAAAATAAAATTTGGTTTTTGACTAATCTTCCTCAATTATAAAAGTATTGGATGTAAATGAGTTTTTAGGAAAAAAATTAAGAACTCATGGATATATAGATAAATTTATAGTAAAACTTGTTATTAGTTGTGAACAGGTAGAAGGTGTAAATTTCTTTCATACATATTTGTGAAAACAGGACAAAACACAATAAAAAAATGTTTAATTATGTTTTCATCAAGTTTAGAATACTTTTCCCAAACATTATTTGCTTGAAAATGATGAAACAATAGAATAAACCATCAAGTGATAAAATTGTATCATACTCAATCCTACAACTTAATTGAATCACTTAACTTAAATATTTTCATGTTTGTTTTTCAAAACCATCATACAACATTTATTACGTCTGATGAGTTATAAATGATGCAATTTAAAACCTCATAATGACTTTCCTTCTTTAGTTAATAAAAATAATAACATCATAATGTAGAAAGAGTAGGAAAGAGATAAATATACACAATAATTTATACTAGTTCATCTATCGTAACAAACTACATTAGGTTCTTAAATACAATACTCTCAAAGTCAAGTTCAATAATACGTTTTAAATGTTTAGGGTCTAGTTACCCGCTTATGATTATCGAGTCAAAAGAACCATGATGTTGAAAGAGGGAGGACCAATAAAAAGTGAACATTTTAATCCCCTTTCCCTTTCTAGATAATCTTCGCCGTCACCTTCCTATTGTATTAGAGATTTGTTAATAGTTAGGCGTTTGTTTGGTCAAATCCAAACAAATTTTCGTGACTCTAAAAAAGAAATCATTTGTCACATAAAATGTCTAATTAATGATAAATTATGGCACTCATTATAAATAAAGGAAATTACACTAATGTGGCTAGCATAACAGTGGTAGGTTTAACTATCATTCAATATGTCAAGCCATATAAGTTGCAATATTTGAATAGAGATGAAAAGATTATTGTGAATAAATAAATTCTCCTCAAATTTTATGGTAGAAAGTTTAAAATGAGCTTATGCGAGAAGTCTTCCACTGTTCTATAAAGATAGGTCACTCAAGTGATACATGCCTAGTTGCGATTGTTGGTTTGTTAGTATAGATTGTGTGTATCTATGAAATTTATAAATTAATATTTTGAATAAATATTTATATACATAGATGTATGTGATGAGATATGTTGAATTGACCTATGTTTTTAGTACTTGAGATTGTATCATAATCCATTATGGTCATTGTATACAAACTCATTAACATATTAAGTAATAGAAATTGAAGTAAGTTCTTGCATAAATGATTTTTTATAGTTGATAGAAAGAATCATCCTTAAATAAAAAGTTGAGGTTAAGTTTTTTCAAAGTGTTTTTGATAGGAAAAAAAAAAGCTTTTGATGAAATATAATTAATATGAATATTCTTGAAGACATCACCTAATTACCTTGAGATGGTAAGAGATATAGTTGAAGATTCCTATGTTAAATAACAACTCAAGTGTAATTTATATTTATTATGAGTTATTTTGAATTAAGAATGCATAAGAATATAATATATGTATTTGATATTTTAAAAATATATTTGTTTTATTAATTTATCATTGTGTTTTTCTTAAGTTATTATGCAATTGTAATCCTACTTAATACCTGAATAAATGATTTTTGTTTAGTTGGTTTCAATCGATCATGTCTTTAGAACATGGCTTATAAATAATAAATTATTATCTTTTACAAAATGCAATTTCCATTCTAGTAATTTGAGACCCTACTACTACACTACTACTAATCTACTATAATAATAATAATAATAATAATAATAATAATAATAATAATAATAATAATAATAATAATAATAATAATAGTTTTTTCGCGTCTGCAAATGAAATCCACTTCAGTTAAAAAAAGAGTTAGAAATTTAATGAAGTAGCACTGATAAGACTAAATTTAAAAAAAAGTAATAAAAAAGGATTTAAATAATTAAAAATAAAGAGATAAAAACTAAACTATAATTAAATTAAAAATTATAAAAAATGGATTATAAATTGAAAACTAGGAATAGATAGAAATTATTAATTGACAATAAATAAATTCCAAGATAAGAAAAAAGGTCACATAAAAACTTCTTAATAAAGTTTATACTGAACTAAAAAATAAATAAAGTGTATTATAGTTATAGTCTCTTAAGCAATTGTGTTAATTGGGCACAATCTTGCAGAATGAAGAGCTAAAAGCAATAATGTAAGTGGTCACATAAAATTGAATGGTATGGTTGTTTATGAAGGGAAAGTGGTGGAAGTGTCTAACTTGAATAGTTGAGTCAAAACAAGAATTGGAATTGGAAAGGCAATGAGAAGGGAAGAAATAGCAAAATGAGTAACAGGGTGGAATTGCCAAATTTGAGATAGGGTTTTCAATTTAAAATGCATGTGTTGCAGTGCACCACCAAAACAAGGGAAGAAGTGCATGTGACAAATTTCAGAGTGGTTCAGCCTTCCTTGTCCTCTGTTCAACTTTTGCAAACTCAATTGCCAACATCAAACATGTCTGCTACTAAAATGATAAGGGAAATTACACAACATCATAATCATCTCAACAACAATATTGCAACTTTTCTACTTTAATCATCAAAAGGGAACTAAAATATCACAAACTCAACACAACTTAATCTAACTCTTCTTAATCCTATATTGCATTCTACATTTCAAAATACTTCATATCTTCTAACATATACATTTTCCAATACACAAAATCACTTTGGATTTTATTTAATTAGATAAGTTCTCTCTCTGCCTCCATACTAACCCGTATCTTTATATTAATTATGAAAAATTAATTTTAACATTTTTAAAATGAAAAAAAACATAATCATCAACAATCAAAATACTATAAAACTTATCTCAACAACCAACTTTATATTGGTCACTATTAATCATCATAAACCATCAACCATCTATCACTACTTGAAAATAAAAAAAAATACTTCACAATCTTACCATTCTCATAAGAGTATTGTCTGAATTTAAAAAAATATAAAGATATTGAGAAAAGGTATACAAATGCAAGAAGAATTTGTCTTTTAAAAAAATAAAAAATGTATATTGTGTTTCAATCAATTTTTTATTTATTCGTAGAGATTGTTTTTATAAGTTTTACATCAAATTTTATGAATATGCATTTGTATTAATAGAAAGTAAGAAAAGAATTAAAAGTCATTAATAATTAATAGTAATTTATTACACTGAGAATATTTTTTTTAAATTCAACTAAATTAATTGTTTTTTATTAATTTATGCTACTGCGTTAGAAGTGTATTATTGTATAAACCACGAGAGGAATTGCACATTAGTAAAAAAAGCAATTGTTTAAAGAGTTCATAAATTAACACTACGTCAAAATAATTAAAATTATAATGTACTCTAATAAAAACTATACTGTAATAATCAAATGTCACACTGCAAAATAAAACATTTACATAAAATCGTAAGTACATACTAAGATGGTAAGACAAAGAAAAAGACGTGGCAAATCGATATTCGACAAATAAATCTATAATATATATATATATATATATATATATATATATATTTTATTTTATTTTTAATGTAAAACTGGCTAAAACTATTCCGACTTAAAATTAGTTTTAAACCAATTTTTTGTAATAAATTATTGGTTAGTTCCATTTAATAGTAAAGATATATTAAAAGTACTTATAAAGTGACATACCCTTTTCCTTTAGTATTAAACAAAATTTCCTTTTATTAGCTTAAAAGTAAGAGATACCAAATTAACTTTTTAAAATGCCAAAGTTACAGTAATCTTTATTTGTCTTAATCAGTATATCTCACGTATAAGGAGAAAAAAGGAAGCTCAATTAATGTATAATATATTGAAAACATTAATAAATAAGAGTAGCATTAGAAAATAATTAACATTTTCAATATTTTAAAAAATAAAACGAAGTTAAGACGCAAAAACTCTAAAACAAGAAATATAAAATAAAAAAGTAAAAGTTAACATATTTCCATATTTGAAAGGAAAAAAATTTGAACACTCAACAACAAATAAAGAAGAGAAAGATACGAATATAATTAATAACCTTAGGCGATAAGAAAATAAAAAAAATAGAAACTTCATTGTATTTTAAATAGTAAATAACTTAAATAGAGAGACATTCTATAATTGACAAAGAAGAAGAGTGAGAAGAAGTCATTCATAAATATTTATTTAAAAGTTGAATAATGAGAATAATTTTATTAAATCAACATTGTTTAACTAGAAATGGTTTTTAATATTGTATCTAATGGAGATACATTTAATATATTGAAAAAATAATATATACTTTTTTTTTATGTATTTGGTAAATAAAATAAAAAAATGTAATAGGAAAATAGAATAGACGTGTGGACCCCTATTGGTTAGCCGATAAAAATAGCACCTGAAAAAAAAAAAGACGGCCCAGAAGGGGCCCAGTCAAACAGGGCCCCACAGGAGGCAGGGCCCACGTGGTCACAGTGAGGGAATTTACAAGACAACCCCTCCCACCGCTTTCATTTTCACTTGCAGCTTTTTTGCTGCACAGAAGGCGCACGCACAGAGAATCACACACTCCAATTTTCTTCTTCTGCTGCTTTATCTATGGCGAGGCTCTGAATTTATGGGGATTGCGAAACCCTAGGCGTTCATTCACTTTCGTCGCATTTCGCGGACTCGTTTTCCAGGTGAAGTCAAAATGCGGTTCCTCGTTTTGCACTCTACCGATTTACTCTGGTTTTGTCCCCTTTTGGCACCTTCGTTTTCATAGTTGCATTGCATTTATGAGCGTGACTCGGTGGATGCGGAGAGAGAGTGCGTTGTGGTGTGTGATGTGACGATCATTCTTAATGCTTCCTTCTCTCTTCATTCATTATCAATTAATGGCATGCACTTAGCGTGGTTGGTAAGCACTAATTCCACCCCTTTTAAATTCCTCTTTCACTCTTTCTCTTTTTCCAAATCCCTTCTCTCCTTCCACGCCACTGATGCCTTCGTCGTTCCAACTCAACAACATTAGCAACCACAACAACCGCATGTTCGTTTGATTTTTATTGCACATTTCTTCCTTCAGTTTCTGTGCTTGCATGTTGTGTATTGTTATTTCTTACTATTCTATTTCTGAGGTCCCTGCTTTTTTTTTTCTGCCACCTATCAAAGGAATAGTTTATGTTTCAGGTTGTAGGGACTTGCAGTTCATGGAGTGGGATCTGTGGAGTTCGACGTATGACCAAGGTTTCTATTTCTCCCTTTCTTCTCTGCTATTTGCATTCTTGTTAGTTTGTATTGCTGGTATCTGTGATGTAATTAATTGATAGTTTTGTGGGTTGATAAATTCTTTGAAAGTCGCTTTAGAATCATTCTGTGAAAAGGGTTTGTTTTAATTTTTTTGTGAGTGGATGTATTTATTTTATAAGATTTTATTAATCTATCCGTTGAATATTTTTTATTTTTTCTATGTATACCAAATTTTAGAGAGAATCAGCTTTTGTGCTTATGTAATCTTAAATTTGACATTTACTTTTATTTTTTAAAAGTACTGTATATTATATCTTGAATTTATTTAATGAAGTATCAACTAGATTTAGAATTTTATGGAAATTTGTTGTGTCTCCGAACTGTTCTTTATGCAAATTTTGCACCGGATTTCCATAAAATATTTGCAATTTGTCTTTGTTTTGAGGAAACGCAATTTCTTAATTGCTTAAAGCAAAAATCACTGCAAAAATGTCTGAATTGAGGCGGTATAAAGGAAGTTAGCCACAAAATTGTCCCAGTTGTGGTGATTAGTTAGCCACAAAATTGTCCCAGTTGTGGTGATTTTTCAGTGCTGGACTAAGGTTGCTATCTCTGTGAAACTTTGGGACACAACGAGTAATTAAGTCAATTTTTAATTTATGGGTTGAATTAATAAAATTTAATATAGAGCCGTGGAGTTGTTGAACTAAGAGTATATACACGGTAACTTGATCCCTCTTGCTACTTTTTTTCCCTCTTATTTTCTTGTTTCCTATAAATGATTGTGGACGACAGGTATATTCAAACAAATCAAATTGCTTTTGACGTGTAATTTACTTGTTTACTTTTCTCAGATGCGAGTGGTAGTAATTACTGGTCACCGCAACATGAATGTGACTTCTACTTTGGGTGTGGCCCTGGTAATCATTGTTTCTTACTCCCGCACGCCGTGCATTTTGTGTTCTCCTTGTGTTGTGTTTACTCTGGCTTTCTGTTAATTTTGTAGATGTAATAGAGGAGGACGCCTTGAACATGGAATCCTGTATTCGGGTTTTGAGAATTTTGATCACCAAGGCGGATACTGAGATTGACGAACTTGAAAGAGATCTCTTGTTGCTTCAAAAGGAGTTGGCCTGTGTTGAGCATGAAAAATGGCCTGATATATGCTGTGGAATTCTCAATGAGAGAATCAATCAGCTTGATATGGCGATTAGCACTTTAAAGAATGATTGTGCTGATGAGGCTGAAGTGAAGTTACTGCTAGACAGTGAACCTGCTGGGACACTGCATGAAATACTAGCCCAGGTTTGGAATTTGGAATCCTGTTTAAAATTTAATTTTTTGATTCTGATGATTGAAAAAGAGGATTTCGTTTTACATGAAAACTGTGTATTCGCCAGCCATAGGGATATTGTCTTTGATATTTTTCGTGCATAATGATATGTAGTCTTTGGTCGAGTTTCTTTTTGACAGTTAAAAGCTTTACTGTGAATAGTTTATCTTCTAAAGTTTTTTTTTTTGTAGCAAATGGGGAGACTTTGTAAAGCATTTTCTGTGATAATTTTTCGGAAAAGTGAAATAGAGAGGATAATTCGAAATCTTTTTACAAAATATATCTATTAGTCTTGTTGCTTATTACCAAATAAAGATAGTATTAAATGCTTCAAAAGTTTCCAAATATAGTAGGAGATATAACATTACAAAACCAGAAAAAATAAATATTGTTTTTAATGTTTATTAACTTATAAAAAAGTAAAATAAGATGGCATTTTTATGATTAAAAAATGAAAACAGATTATGTTATGGGAAACCAAACATTCCCAAGTCCCTTTTAAACTGAGCATAAGCATGACATTATATGCACATCACGAGGGTATACAGGACACTACTAGTAAATAAGAGACCTAATGCAATGCAGTCCTTGTGGAATCTAAATCTGGGTAGTTTATCTGAGGACTTCAGTGTCAGAACAATTTTGTTCCTACAATAATTCAGTAAGCTTGGTAGAGTCTAATCAAAGACTTAAGCTTCAAAGTAATTATTGAAGTTGCGGATATTGAGTGGTCTATATGAACCTTGTGTGACCTCGTGAGGAATTTCACTTCTTCTATTAGGAGCTGTATGAGAAGGTAGAAGGAAGATTGAAAGTAGTTGGCTCTTTGGAAACACTGCCATATATTCCTAATTTCTACTATTCAAATATTTATGCAGGAGGATGTAACTGTTATGCTACTATTGATTATAACTTATACTACTATATATAATAACTTATGCATTGTACAACTGTAATTTTTTAGTTCTTAATTTAAGGATGTATTTTCTCGGTCTTGTATTTGCTGGATAAAGAGTAATACATATTAATTTATCCCCTGCTTGCCTTTTAGGAAATATATTTACTCCTGTCTCCTTTGTTGTGTATCTTCCGGTAGTATTATGTGATGTATAAGTATTTAATTGTTAACACTTGATTTTTGAATGTAACTGGTATTTTTTTTTCCTTCCTTGTCTTTCCGATTTGAAGCAGTATCTAGATATGAATATCTTGAGTCCAGTTGTGAATGTTACTGAACATGCATTAGACAAAGATTCTAGCACCATTGATTCTAATAAGATCATTAAGGAGGAAGGAAAAGATCTCCATGGAACCTCAGAAATCTCTGGAAGCTTGGAACTTCTTTTGGAGCTTCAAAAGAAATCAGATAATCCTGAAAAGATTGAGGTAGAGAAAGATGTTACTAAATTTAATTTAAAAACAATTATTTTCTATTCCTCCATGTGTTAATCGAATTAAAAAACACTTATTTTAAATAATTAATTGCTGCACCAATGTTTTTTTCTCAAATTTTTTAGCACATGGAGTCTGTAATATTAGACTTTTAAGAATAATGTTTATTTTATATGTTTGTGTGATGATTGATTGACATCTCATATGCATTTGCTCTTAATCGTACTAGTTTAACATAAGTGTGCAGTGATTCTTTGGCTCTTTCTAGCCTACATCTAAGGCCATGATTTAGGCATTGGATATTTGTCACTACTAATAGCATTCAAAAAATTTGAGTGTTCCATTATCCAATTGAAAACTTGATATATTGTTACTTTTAGGTCCAATTACCTAAACTGATTTTTGGTCAATGCTCACAGTTGTGTCTAATGACAAGCAGACTTCAAAGAACATGAAAAGCTTACACCCCGAAATTCCATGACCTAGCTGGCTACCCGTAGAGGAGAGTATATTGGCAGTCTCCATTCAGATGGAACTTGAGGAAGTAACTCAAGAAACAAGTTAATTTTAGATCCACCTTGTGTTGCCTGTCAACTATGAGCCATCAGATATCAGCTATGACCTAGTTTTTTTCTTTCTAGTTTTTTTTTTTTTTTTTTTTTTTTTTTTTTTATTTTTTTT